>Ga0209515_10000063_pt1 | contig 185894 bp, 106 predicted proteins | sample Subgroupgradi54m_FD_187454 | JGI IMG/M metagenome (GOLD analysis project Ga0209515, IMG submission 187454) | Subsurface groundwater microbial communities from S. Glens Falls, New York, USA - GMW60B uncontaminated upgradient, 5.4 m (SPAdes)... ...
TTTAATTCAAACCATCTTTAATCTCGATGGCTCAGTGGCCATTAAGATTGGAACTCAAACCTATCAATTAGGCACTCAGGTCCAAGGCGTTTCATTTAATCCGGTCTCAGGAGCGGTGAGTATTACTTTTGTTACTCCTAACGGTCTCAACACAACGGTCTTCCAAACAAATGGAGTTATTACGCAAACAGCAGGAAATGTCCAAACTCAGATTACGCCAAAGGCGGATGGCACAGTAACAGTGATTCAAATATTAAACGGTGTCACGACAATGGTCATTTATTCAAACGCTCAAATTTCCATTTCCGAGGCAGGCAATATTACGATTTCAAGCACAACTCAAAAAGCGAATCAAACGGTAACAATACAAGCTGAATTTAATTCATCCGGTACAGTCACAATTACTCAAACCACGAGTGATATTAACGGAAATGTCAGCAAGACGACTCAGATCGGGCAGGGCGCGACCGTTAAAATAACTGGCGACGTTGTTCAATTCTCAACTGGCTCTTCTCAAATTACAGTCACGACTCAATCACAAACAGTTTCAATACCAGCAAACAGCACAGGCTTCTTGCTTAACAATTCCCAAAATCAAATTGTTGTATTGACGAAAGCAAATACCATCACTGAAATGAATGCCAATTTGAAAGCTTATAACGATATCCGTGATTATGCTAATACGTTAAGCAACAACGTAATAAAGACTCAATTGATTAATGAATTGTCGGCGGCTTTTGTTCAGTCATTTCCTACCATTAGCGCAAACAATTCCGCGACATTGATATCACAAGTACAACAGCACCCTGGCCAGACAAACTTCTTTAGAGTTGAGGGCGACGTCAACAATTTTCTTGCGAGCTTCCGAAATCAATCGGTTGAAGGATTGCTGCTCGTGGTCAATGGTTTATCAATGTATGTTACTTCGGGCGAAACAACTAACGTCAAAGCCTCACAAGAATTTTTAAAATTAATAACGAACAATGAAGTTAGCGTGTTGGTTTTAAATCTCAAAGCTGGATCACCGCTTGCTGTTGCGCAGACATTTAATTACCCAGAGCTTGCAAATAAAACTCAGGATCAATTACTCGCTCTTATTATCGATCCATCTAATCCACAAGTTAATCCAGAAAATAAATCTTATAACCGCGACGTTCTGTTGATTCTTCTCAATGGCGGACTTGGGATCTTTGCAGAAGCAGACAAAGATGGAAATCCGGGAAAAACTTTCCTCGCCTTACCAGTTCATAACGCAGCGGGAGTTCAGACTACTCAACTTCAAGTTATAGAAGTTCAGAATGCAGCAGCGTTGGATTTACTTCAACATATGGTATCGATGTCAAAGGCAGATATTCAATTTGTTGTTGCCTTAATCCTGGCTGCGATGAATAACGGAAACAACGTGGTCATTCGAAATGATGTGACATCCACAACTCAAACTTTCGGCGCAGCATTTGTGGAATTAGCGCGTAGTGTATTGACAACAGGAAGTAATAATACTTCGACGAATGTGATATCCGGAGAAAGCCTGCTTACTTTTATCAATGCAATCACGAAAGCCAGAGCACAGGAATCGGCGCTTAGCCAAGAATCAACACCATTGGCGAAAGCAAATTATGAAATAACACTCGCTGCTTTATTATTGGAGCAAGCTGAAAAGCTGTCAGTAAATCCAATTTCTGAAAGTCAAAGGCAAACAGCGGAATATCTGATCTTACAAATCTTAGAATATTTTAAAAGCCAGAATTCAGTTACTGATTTAAATAAAATTATTGATGAGTTAGTTGACAAAGGAATCATTACTTCTAAAACAGCAGATGCGATCAAATCTCAGCAACAAGGACAAAATATGTCACCTCAAGTTGAACAAAATCCAACTCAGAAACTTGAAACATTATTAGGCGAGAAGAGTACGCCGCAACAAGCGACCAGCGTTGATCTTATCTCAAAAGCCGTTGAAGTTTTTCAACAGATACTTCAGATCATCATGCTGAGTTTTGGAAAAGTAAGCGGAAGTATTTTGAATCCCACGGTCCTTTCTGTAAAAGAATTCTTCTCGGATTTTGTTTCTACGCTTTGGAACGATCAAGCTGGCACGCTTGACCTTGACAGAATGACTCAACTTTTAAGTTCCACAGTTTCTTTCGCTCAATCGATCTTTGCCAGCATTTTGAATTTTGTCACTCGCCGAGCACAATCGGTTGAGCAGCAAGCAGCAAAATTACAAAATGCCGAAGAAGAAATCCCAGTGGCTGAGCCTCTTACCTTTGATTCTCTTAAGGCTACGGTTTTGACACTAAAAATTGATGATACAGAAAGCGTTTTGAATTTGATTGTTTCAGCTGCTTCTCATGGAGTTATCACGCAACAGGAGAAAACTGAATTAGTCAAACAAGTTTTGTCACCGGAGCTAAGAGGAGAGATCGCTCAGAATTTAAGTAGAGACTTGCAAGAAGCTAAAAAAGAAACTGCAAAGAATATAGAAAACGGAAACGCTCTTTCCGTGATTGAATTACGTTCTTCGATTGATAATTTACGTAACTTACGCGATCGTGCAAACAATTGGGAGTTTTCAGGTCTTGCGCTTCAAATTCAACAAGAAATAAATCGACGAATTCGAAATAACTTCAACAGTAATTTGGCCTTATTGCGTGAATCGCGTGATCAAGTACAAGCCGATCAGCTTTATCTCGATCATTTGGTTCAACAAACCCCTTCATTAAATAAAGAAGCGGCTCAACAAGTAAAAGAAGAACTTTCTAATCTTGCCGAACGAATTCAATATGAGGCGGATCGAGCAGAAGCTGCAAATGGTGCTTTGGCGTTAGCTCCCGTGGGAGTTTCAGCTCCTGTAGGATATATGCGGCTTTATCACGGTGAGACAGAAGGAAAGGAACACGGAGAAATAATTTTTTATACGGATAGTTTGACACAAGCTGAAAGTTATGGAGATCAGGTTTACGCTCTTGATGTAAAAATGACAGAAGATGCTCTTTATTCGTGGAGAAAGTTTATCGTGTCGGGAACTTCTGTCGAAGTACCGATTGAACATGCGACTAAAGCTGTCTTGGATGATCAAATACTGCTTGCTGGATTGTCTTTTGAAACCGAGCAAGCTTTGCACCGCAATTTAACTTCTCATGAATTCAGAACCTTTCTTGAGATTTGGTACGGCACTTCTGCGAATTATTCTTCTACGTTAACCAGTACGATTCAAGAAATCATACGCGCAAATGCTTCATTGATTTCAACAATGAATGCAGATGATATTGCGCAGCTCATTAGAAATTTGATTGCCGTTGCAAACGGAAACTATGGAAATTCTAACGAGGTTCTCCAAAAAATTCTGAAACAAGGCATTGAAGCACTTAGAAATGAAAATTTCGATACAGCAAACGTATCGTTATCTAATACCGAAACATTTATGTTTGCATTGCCTACGGATGAAGCGAGTTGGCATCAATTGTTTCGTCAACAAGGATGGACAGTTGCCGGAATTGAAGAAATGTTGAAACATTTAGGTATAGATACCACCGGCATTAACTCAAATTTCAAAGATTTTATTAACAATCTTAAAAATAATCCCGAAGCGGTTAAGAAAATAACTGACTTTTTAGAAAACACGCCAATCGTTGTTTCCGAAATGTTACCAGATGGAACAAGGGAATTGATGGACGGAAATCATCGGGCAAAACTGGCCCAGTTATTTGGAGTAACAGCTTTACCTGCTTCTGTTGCAAATACAGTTCAGACGCCGACAACTTCGGAAGTTTCCCAACAACAAGCTCAGTTAGTTCAAGAAGCTGTATCACAAGCTCTCACTCAAGCGAATGAAATCGCGGCGAGTCTCGGCCAAGAGTCTCATCAAGACGTAGTTGATAGCCAAGATAAGACTGTCAAAAACGCTTATTTAATCGAATTGGACAAAGCCGCTAATCTAGCTACGGGGGCTTTACGCAATTCATTACTTGACCTCATGGAGTCCGTTCAGAATTGTTTTGCCTGTGCTTGGTCTGGTTCTGTCGATCCGCAAAAAGCAGCCAAAGTTGTAGCTGATATGGCCACTAATGAAGCACAAAAAGCTCAGATGCTTGGTGAAGAAGCAGCTCATGCGGCGCAAGTTTTCGGGGAACAGTACAAAGTTGAAAACAACCGTGATCTTAAGCCAGATCAATTGCAAAAACATCAAGAAGCAACGGTTGCCGAACTTACTCAACTTCAGACTGCTCAACCATCAGGTTCTTATCTCGCTGAGTTTCTGAAAGCATTAATTGAAATAATTTCTGGTACCTCGACATCAGCATCATCATCAGCTTCTGCGGCTACACCTGTTTCCAAGACTCAAACCTTAGCGGCTGCATCAACATCAACAAGCATTGGAACATCTGCCCGGATTTCTGATGTTGAAAAAGCTCGAGAGGTTGCAGAAAAAGCTAATTCATCAGCTAAAAATTTAATCAAAAACGGAACAGATGCTCTTAGCGCGAATGATTTTAGAAACGCGGCGAAGGTTTTGAATCGGCTTTTGATTGTAATGAATCAGGTCAATGATCCGGCAACACATTCCGCTTTCAATTCATTCCATGCTCAGGTTCTTTTTGCGCAAGCGTCTGAAGAAGTAAAAAGTGAAGCAAAGGTTAAAAGTGAATTGAGAAAAGAATTAAGCGAACGGAAAACAGCCGCATTGACGACAGCGCTTATTTTTGGCGCTGCAGTTGCATGGGCTGTTACATTTTTCCTGACTGGCGTTGATTTGTTGTCGATCGGAAAAGTCATTTCAATGATTTATGCGTTGGTCAACCAAGGCGGCGCTTATCTATCTGCATCGGCCGGATTGTTTGGCATCACAGGTTTGGCTTCCTTAACAAAGGCTGATCTTCTTTACAAAATTTTTACGAAGTCCAACGATCGATTGATTCTTGCGCTTGCTTTGAGACAAGCTTTAAACAATATAGGCAGGCTTGAAGGCAGAAACCTCACGCTTAAAAATGCCAGCTTTCAAGATTTTGTTAGAGCACTCGGTTTGTTGGAGCTTGCAACAAAAGGAACCGATTCACGATCGCACGATTTGAATTTAGAAATCAAAGCCTTGCGTATGGATCTTTACGATTTAATGAAGGCCGGACATTTGGCTGAACGGACGGTTGAATCAAGTGTCGCTGCAGTTCCTAACAGTGTTCGGTTGGAACAACGTCTTAAAGAAATTGAACGATTATTAAAAGGAAATCAAGCAAAACTAGATGCTTTGAAAGCGGGCGATGAGTACACCAAACTTAAACTTGAGGCGCAAGCTGAAGAGTTGATTGCCGAAAGAGAAGAAATTGAACGACAATTGGGTCGGTCCACCACGCCAGCTCGCGCACCTCCGACGGCTGCAAGAGCACGTTTCGAAGATTTTAAGAAATCGATTGCCGAAGCTGAACGGTTAACACGACAGTTAACTCAAGAGAGAAATGAAGCTGCTGAAAACTTTCTTGAAGCACAGAATGATTACAATAAGGTTGTTACCAAAGGCGAATCTTTCATTTGGGGATTACTTCGTGGATTTAATGTTCCAGAATCATGGATTACGAGCATTAAATCCTGGGTTCCAAAAGCTTCAGCAAGCAATGTAGAACGATCGCTTGAAGTGGAAGCAGCCAAAACAACCCGCGATGAAGCCCGCCGTCAATTTTTTGAAGCCGATTTAAAACTTGCCGAACACCAAATCAATAGCGACCGGAATGCAAAACCTCGCGAAAATTTAAACCGCCTTTTCGATAAATTAGGTACCGAGGGAGCAGCGATTGCTGCTAGTAGTTTATCGACTGCTTCAAAATTGGAAGCGATTGCAGATAGTGATACGGTTCAAAATGCTTATCGAAAGGCAGTTGACAATTTGACAGATGCCGACTTTGCAGCTCTTGCAAAAGCTTTGGATGTTGGCAATGCTGAACAAATGGAAATTCGCGAAGCGGAATTGGGCAAAGTACGATCTGATCTGAGGAACAAACTGATGCAAGTTCTCCTAGCAGAAAAAATAGACAAAGAGATAGCACAGATTTTAAGTGAAGTTATTCTGTTTGAAATAACACAGCTTGGTCCTGAAAAAGATAATTTTGGAAATATTGTAACCTTGGAACAGGTGATTAAAAATTATCGCGAAGGTATAGCAGGTATGTTCTTGGGTGAGAAAGGTAAAGATATTCGTAAAGATCCTGGAAGCACACGAAGTGAACGCAGCGATCTTTTTGGCCGTGGCCGAAGCCAATTTATGATTGCTCTAGCTTTGGCGCTTGGTTTTGACGTAGCTGCGCCAACTGGTATAGGTAAGACCAATGGCAAGGTACTTGCGGCTGCCTTTTTTAAAGTATTAAATCCAGGAGAAAGTGTTAGCTTTTTTGAGCATAACGAAGATTCTGAAGCGAAATTTTTTGATAATTTGATGCCAGAAAATATTGGTAAACGTGCACGAACCCAGGGAACTGGTATTACAGGTGTTACATTAAAAGAAATTGCGGCATTGCTCGGACTTAATTTGGTCCGATATAGCGACTTAATACGCAAGGACGGTGTAACAAGGAAATACAATGATCTGCTGGATAAACTAAATGATCCGAATGCAGTATTGGTGGTTGATGTTGCTTCGATGGCTCATTTAATAAATGATTTTGATCAATTGGCTGCCATCAGGCTTGTTGATTTTATGAAGAATGTGGGACTTGGAATTATGGATGAGGCCCAAAATGCAATTTTAAGTAAAGTTCGGGCAATCGTGGCTTCAGGTTCTAAAACGTCGCTCAAAAATCGACGAATTCGTATTGAAGACATGTCTCAAATGGTCCACATCATATACCAAATGATTTATGACAGTAAACGCGGAACGCCGCTTGCTATGTTTACAACAGATGCAGATTTTCGTAATCATAATCAACCTAAAGGTCTTGATCCTAAGGCAGCTGAAAATGACAAGCCTACCCCAGCATTTCTAGTTAAAAGAAATTCTAGCGGGTTAGAAGTTCATCTTAATCGATCAGGAGTTGAATTCCTCAGAGGTTACGGCAAAGAGTTTGGAGTTACCCTTAAAAATGAATTAGAATCTCTCCTCCGTGTGGTTCTTACGGCTGAAAGTGATCAGAGACCTCCTGTTTTAAAAGGCGTACAGGCCAATCCCCATCTCGCACTTACAGCCAAGGAAGGTCGGCTTGAGCATCATCCATCTAGTGCACAAGGCGTACATAAGGAGCAGCAATCAGGTGACATTGCAGAGCAGGTAGCGTCACTTTATCTCAGTGTCCGTCAAAATCTTGGGAAAAAAGTGACTGATGTAGTTCAGGATGCGAACGCCAATAAAACAGATGCGAAAGGAAACGTCATTCTGGATTTGGAAACGAAAATTAACGGAATGGAATTTAATGATGGAATGGCTCCTGACAAGTATGGACGTGTGAAAATTAACTTTGGTCAGCTTGGTCAATGGTATCGTTGGCAGCAAATTGGTCGGCTTGAAACGAAAGCCGGCACACCCATGCAAGAAGTGTTCGGTAAAAATTCTGTGAGTTTAACGGCAACTCCACCTGAATTTACGCAACATATAACAGGTAATCCAACTGTCAGTTTAGGTTTCAGTCGCCCTGACATATCACAACTTCAAGAAATGACATTATTGAAACTCGGAATTATTAATGAAGGTCAGCCAGGTAATTTAGATGGCGCCATTCAGTCGATTGAATATGAAAAGAACAAAGGTCAGAAAGTGCTCATTGTTGCTCAGCTTAACGATACTCAAAAAGATATCAAAGATAAATTGGTGGAATTGGCAGTAAGAAACGGATGGATTGTAGAAGAGAAAGATAAAAAAGAAGTCCTTAAAGAGGTTGGTGCTTCAACAACGGCGAAAGATATAAGAGATTTAGAAGGTAAGAATAGAGAAGAAAGCTTTATGATTATTTCATCGGAACGTATGGCAACCGGCGCTGATTTAAAAGGCCCAGTGAGTGTTTTTGCCATTGGCATGGAGCAATTTCCAGCACATTTAGTTGCTCAAACGATTGGTCGTGACCGAACCAATTCAGCAACAAAATATCTTTATGCATTTGCTGAAGCTATGAAAATCAATTTAACTGAAGCTGTAACAGGCGTTGCGCATGGAGATTTGCTAGCATCTTACGACCGTCTCATTAATCAATTGCAAAAAGAGGCCCAGGATGTGGCTGAAAGAATTAAATTATTAAATAATGCGGGCGAGGTAGTGCCTGCTTATTTAACAGAAGCGGATAAGAGCGCAAAAGCACGTCTTAAAGATGCACAAGATCAAAAAACAATTCTTTTTGAATCGGCAGACAGGTACAGCGCTCTATCCACGGGCGCAAAAAAAGAAGTGGGCTTGCTGGTTGGCGTGTTCCAGCGTATTGCAAATTTAATGTCACCTGAAAATCAAGGCCATTTGGAAAAAGAATTTGATGAAATTATTACTCAAATTGGAAATCAAGCTTATGGAGACAAGACTTCAATTGAACAACAAGCCGATGTACGGAACGGAATGGCACAAGAATTAAAAAGAATTATACAGGAGAGCTCACTAGAGGAAAGCAAAAAAGCTGATCTTTTAAGACGTTTAGAAAATGGAAGATTTGATTTGACGTCTAATTCAATTTATACGTTGGCAAATCTGTTTGAAATCAATATGTATTACAACACGTTAATGGATCAGGCGGAGTCAGTTCGGTTTTTGGCAAACACGCTGTTGCGCAACGAAATGATCATATCCCGCCTTAGACAGCTTTATGGTTTAATTACCTCAGGACGAATTCAGGCCACGCCAGAAATGATGAGAGAACTCAAACAATACATTAGTGATGTAGAACAAGGAAAGGCGCATAACGTTGAGACCTATCTTAGCGCTAACGCGAATTCTGCTGAACAATACGTACATAATGAAGTTCTTATGAATATTAATTTTGTGCTGGGCGAAGATCTCGGCGTAAGTCAACAAGGTGCTGAGGAAGGCGTTTTAAAACGATTAACTCGAATTGGATTTGAAACTGCAGATTTAAATTCTACGTTTCATGTCTCCGAATTGCGCGCCATTAAGCAGGAATTGAATGAAGGAACCATGTTCCGTTTGGAATCCCTGAAACAAGAATATAAAGAAGCGGTTGATAATGGACTTGAATCGCTTTATTCGCATGCAGGAACTCATAATATGAGTCTTATTCAATATGTTAAAACCATCATACTTTTGGCCCAATACGGCGCGGCGAGTTACATTCAACGTCAAGCTGCGAATGCACAAGTTGAAGCGCATAATGTTCAAGTGGCAGAACAAGAAGCAAATAGTGGCGCTGCCGTTCAAAAATTGGAAGATGCTTTTAGTGAAAAAGTTTCGGATGTCGTAAAAGAGACAAATTGGGACAATGCAGTTAAGTCCCCGCTCAATACACTCCTCAATTATTTGCGAAGCGTAGGTGCTTTTAGTTCGACGCGTGTCGGCCGCAGCGCGCTGAACGCTATCGAATTTATGGAATGGCTCTTTGGTAAAAAAGGCGCTTTTGATGAAAATCAAACTCAGATAAAAGATCAATTAAATAATTTGGCTGCACTGATTGGCAAAAGCCGTTCAAATTTTGTCGCTCAATCTTGCCAAGATTTGCAATCCTGTCACGCATTAGCTGCGCTGATTGCAATTGAAATGCACCGTGAAGGCTTGTTTGATAACTTGAGGGAAGGCAGAGTTGCCGGAAGTCGGCTCATGAATTTCCTTGCTCAGGTCAAGCCAGCATTAACCTCCTGGCGAACATCAAGAGGAGATTCGGCAGCATTTCCGTGGTCGTTCGATGAAATTGCCTCAGCAATGCGTTCAGACTATATAGAAGCTGAGATGGGACGGCTTGAGCAGCGTACTTTCAAGATTGCCGGCCTTGAACTTGGCGAAGATCAAACGCGTCGACTCGGCGATCTTTACGCTCAGGAAAGCGAAGATCGATGGGTTCGTATTCAAGGCCAAAAGCATGCGGAAGGTATTGGATACTATCAGGAACAAATCACGAAACGGATTCAACAAGGTTACATTTCTTTCCGTTTGAAATGGCTTGACCAATATGTTCTCCCTCAAATTGTTAAATTACATTTGTTCTCTGGCCTCAGATTTCATTATTGGTATTCGAATCTGCGTGGTTTGCCCACCTTGTATTATCGTGCGCGCCTTGGATTAACCATGGGCCTTTACAAACTTCGCCGAGATTTACTACCGAAGCTCGTCAATTGGACTGCGCGATTCTGGGGCGGCAATCACACGACTTTAGGTAGTCTCCCTCTTCTTCTGGATGGAAGTATTGATAGTGAACGGGCCGTTGCAATTTTAGGAAGCCGACTTCCTGATCTTTCACCTGAAGATCAAGCATTGATCCGAAATCCTGAATTCTGGAAACAATTAGAGACATCGTTGGGGGCTGCTTTCAATATTCTTCCGATTGGAAAATTACCCGAATATTTTTATAACATGCGAAAAATCATGACAGATGATGGCATTGGAACGGGTAATGGATTAGCGAAAGAACTTGGTTTAAAAGCTTCAGCGCAAAGCGATCTTCCATCTTTTGGTGTCATACAAGAAGCTTATCGCACAACATTTAAGGAAGATCCAATTAGCGCTGGTAAAGGTCTTGGTAAAACATTATCTAAATGGAGCCGGATCATCTTCTTTGTTTTAAGTCCTTTGATACTAACTGGATCAGGCGTCGGTCTTTTACTTCCTGTCCTATTAGGCACCGTCTCTTCAATAATGGCTGTTTTGGCAACCGTTTTTATAAATGGAAGTTTAATTCCCGCAATTCTCAGTACGAATCTTCTACAAATTTTGGCTGCTCGTTTTTCAAATTCTACCAATCCTGTTATCAAAAAGTTTGTTGAGTTCGTACAGTTTATTACTGTTGATCCAAGCAAAACAGGTGCCATGCAGAATTTCTTGAAATGGGTGCTTTATTGGCCTCAAACTTTAATTAAAGAATACAGCGTTTCCGCCCGAGACAAGACTTTGCGTCAAGGGTTGGATTTAATCAATAGCTACAGACAAAATTATTATCGCCCTTATGCGATCAGTGATCTTCGAACCGCATTGTTAGTGATTGCTGAATTAGGTTGCGGAGAAAATAATGATCGATGTAAGGCCATCAGTGAAATGGTGACGGAGCTTCATCTGAACGCAAAAAGTTTAGAAATTAAAGATGCGCAAATAAAAGCAAAATACGATCGACTTCGTGTTGGTATAACGGATCAAAATCAATTACAACAATTGAATTACTTGGAACATCAGGAGAAACAAGATTTGCGTTCACGAAGCCGCAAGGAAGTTCCAGTTGGAAAATTAGTACGGATTGATCCCAAGCTAAAAGCTATTTCGGAAGTGAGAAAAGAAATTGGCAATCCCATTTTTTCGGATGATAAAAAATCAGCAGATTTAACAGTAAAGCGATTTAAGGATATTGCAGAACAAAAAGGTCTTTCATCAGACATCATTTGGGATTTAGCGCGAACTTATGACAAGGATTTTGAAACTCCACCTCAGGCTCTCCTTGATGCTTGGCAAGCTGCGGGCGTAAAAGATGAAGATGTTCACATTTCTGAAGTCAAAGAATTGGTCCGCGCATTTCATTTTCTTGAAAATAGAAAGAGCACCGGCCAACCGTTAACATTGAGTGATTTTGCTGATGTGGCAGATAATTTCAATTTAACTTCTGATTCGATCCGAATTTTAGCTCAGAGTGCTGGTGTAACAATTGATAAATCAGCGGCGGAACGATGGCTTGCAGTTTACCCAATGGCCATTCTTGCAGATGCTGAGGGAAATAAACTTCTGAATGACTTGAGTAATTTTGTTAATACCCAATTGCCTGAAGGTCAAGATGGCATTCTCAGATTGGAAGAGAAAGTCTTAGAGTCAGATTCTTCACCTATTTATGCGCGTGCTTTGAGTAAACTTTATCAGCAAGAAGCGGTTGAGTTGAAACGCGCCGAAGTTCGAGAGATAAATGCAGACACCGAAGAAGGTCGTATCAGACAACTTCAAGACCATCTTGACACGTTAACACACTTAAGAGACCGCTTGAATTACGTATCAAAATTGCCGTCGACGCGGTTTAGCGAAGCACGTCACATTATGATCGATAAACTCGATAAACGAATACAATCAATTGAAAATGTGCTTCATTCATCCGATGCAATCTTGAGAGATGCGACATGGGAAGAGCAGCATTCTTTCAATGCACTTATGGATCAGGCGGCTACGGTTTATCCAGGTTTTGGCAAACAGATTTCAGATCTGGAATTCAATTGGCGAGTTTCCGGAGGTATGACGTTTTTGAAACGTTCTCTAGAGGAGATGTACACCAATCTAAAAACCGATTTAGAAAATAGACCAGATGCTTATCATGAAACAGAAAAGAGTTTGGTTGGGATGATCTTAGAACGTTTGAGAAAACGGATCGATAGCGGTGATTTTGGAATCGATCCAAATCTTGATTCAGCTGCTCAAAATCAGGGAGGAACGGTTGTTTACAGTAAGACCTTGCTCCTTGCGATGAATAGTTTACGTCGAAATCCTGATCTTGGGCACGACGCGGATTCAGTTGTCCGGGCCACTGTTGGTTTTTGGATGATGCACGAAGAAATTGAGCATTTGGTAGATGTGGTGAATGATGGGGTTATCAAAAATCAGATTGAAACCCTTCAGAAGAGAAAAGATTTAATTCCTGACGAAGTAGAGCATCTTGAACAGCTTAAGCGTATTTATCAACTTATTTCCGGCCATCCGTTTGGTGCAGATGAAGACAAAAATCCTTCTGGAGCCAATGACCGTGGAAAAGCATTTCGCGATTTTGCAGCAAACTGGCTTGAAATGATTTATATGCGAGCTCTTCCAGAACAAGAACGCAATTCTGTTTATCGTGCGTTCGAAAAACTTTATGTTCTGTGGCCATCTGGAAAAACTTACTTAGAAAAAATTACTCCTTACCGTCTCTTTTCCTCGGCAGGCAAAGATGCTGATCCAATCCACCTTTTGATGAAATGGCGTGACGAACATTCCACAGAAGATTGGACTGATAGCCAGAGTCCGCTTAGAGTTTTGAATGATTATTTTCGCCAAAGCCCGGTGTTTGGATATCTCTTTGAAATTAAGGATGCACTGGAACAAGGAAATGTACGATGGCTGACGGATATTTTGAACCGTGAAATGGGGAAGAATTTGGATGAAAAAGGTCGCAAGCGACCGGAGCCTAATATTGGCCAACATATGATTGATGAGATTCGAGGTCTCCTTGCAAAGCTTAAAGAAAATCCAGCAAAAGGTGCTGAACTTGCAAATAATTGGTGGAGAACAATGGAAAAAGACGCTCTCTACTTATTTACATTGATGGTGGATTATGGACGGTTGCCTTACTATCAATTGGCCGTGCCAATGAAAGAACGATTGACCTTTTTAGATGAAGAAGGCCGTAAGAAAGCTGATCAAGTCAGGGAACAAAATATCGAAGCGCTTGACGCGGAGATTCAAGATTTTGTTTCAGATTTTGAAGCAGCTCTTAGTGCGGAATCAATTCGAGCCGATGTTCGCGCTACATTAGCCCCAGCCCGTAATGGAGGGCCAAATCCAAAATTGTTATCTCTTATACAAAAAATTCAAGCTCTGTATCCTGCTGAAGATTCATTTAGTTATGAGTATGAAATTCAGCTAGAGAAAGCAAAACAGTTATTGGAACCGCTCGTGCAGCAAACAGGTGGTAACCTCGCTGATAAAAAAGATTTACGCAGATTAGCAATTCAAGCGGTTATTTCTTTAACCCGCTATTATTCAAAAGAAGAGGAAATAAAGAGAAAGAAAGGAAAAGAATATCAAGATGATTATGCAGATGAACCACGAATGATTCGTTCCTTTGCGTTGGCAGCGCTTCTCGAACATGGTTTAGACCAAGTAGATGGTGCTTACCAATATCCAATCGCTTCGGATCAAATTATTAAATCGATGGGCGTTCAAATTTCTTCCAGCGGGGAATTAACATCAGAAAATCTTTCCGCATGGCGCAAACAAGATAAGGCTTTTGCAATCCTAGACGCATCAAATAAGGAACAAGCAATTAATTTAACCGTTCTCCAAAAATTGAATTCCGCTAAACATGAAATAGGTTTAGCGCAGAAAGTTGCCGGCGGGCCTGTCATATTCTCCTTCCGAGGAGCCGGCCAAATGCAAGCTGAACTTGGGGAGGATCATCTGTCAGTACTCCATACACATACTTCAAAGGGTTATCCAGATCCTTCCAGCTGGACAGACGGCATTAAACAGATTCTTCCTAAATCACTGGCTTGGATAAAAGATAAAGTTGGTACACAACCTAGCTCCAACATTTTAGGATTAACCGGCGCAACGAAAACAACAATCGAAAGTGATCAATTGCCAATCCGTAAAAATGTTCTTACCTATCAGCTAGGCGGTCGATTGGTGACCGAAGAATTTGATCTTATTCAAAATCCAGATAAGTTATTAAGTGATGCTATGCGAAATAAAATTGAACAGTTAGAACTGCGAGGCATCTCTTATGAGTTGGTCGTCTATAATCCGGATCTGACTCGTTATTATAAAATGGTAGACTATCCTCGAGAACATTCTGGCTTAAAAATTAAAATTGAATTTCGTTCTTGGGATTCACTCGACATGATGGAAGAAAAAGAAAGAAGGGAATATATCCCATTTTTAGCTGCCATAACTGATGTGAAAGAGAAAATACAGGATATGAAACGACAATACCAGGGCATTGTAAGATCTCTTGACTCACTTATGAAGTCTTTCAGTTTAGACGGTTTAAACAGTTTCCGTGACAAACTTACGGCGTTACAAGTAAAGCTCGCAGAAATATTAACGAAAGAACCAATTGATACGCTCGGACTTAACCCAGAGGATTTGAAAAAATTTGAACAAGAGATCGTAGAAACCATAAAAACAATAGAAGGACTTGAATCGCTTATGCCAAAACGTGCAGAAATACGGCCGTTGGAAAGCAAAGAGACGATTTCTTCACAACAAGCTAAGGAAGAAGTGGCGATGCGAGATATGATCAATGGAATTGGAATCAATATTGATGAGCCGAAAGATCAAAAGTTAAGTCCGGAACAAAAAGAGAACATAAGAATATTCCTTCGGGAACAAATGATGGCCGCTGCGAAAGGATTCATGAATCACGCGTCGCAAGATGAAATATTTGAGATGTTCTTTGACGGGCTGGGAAAGAATCTTTTTGAAGGAACGAAACAAATTTTGTTAACTGATATGGAAGATTTTTCCGAAGCAAATATCAATCAAAGTAGGGCTGAACTAAGACTGTCAGTTGTTTTAGCAGCGATGAAGGGTGAGACCATTCAGGCCAAGATTAACGGAAAAATGGAAACCGTTAATGCTCTCGACGTCGTTCTCGGAAAATTGACCCATGAAGCGGTTCACTTATCTCCAGCCATTCGAGAAGCCCTTGACGGAATTTATCAAAATTATGATCCTTCAAGTATGGAATCTTGGATGTTGGCACAAGCCCGGGGTCTTGCAGTTGAAGAATTTCTCGCCAATCTTGCTGAGTCAATTTTTGGAACTGCTGCCGGTTCTGAAGATATTATGAATCATGTAAACGAACGATTTAAACAAGTCGCACAAAGGTACGGTTATAGCAATGAGCAGCAAGAAACATTGTTACGCTTACTTAACGCAAATTGGGGTGTTTTGGTTAGTGAACCGTTAATTATTCAGACAAAAATAACTAAACCAATTATCAAACTCTCCACGATTCACACTCCAAATGTTAATATTTTTGCTGTCAATGAGTTCAAATTAAAAATGGATCAGCTAGTAAGTAAGGCAATAGATCCTGCACAAATAATCGTCGTCTCAGCTGTAAGTGACCATCTGAGTACGGATGAATCTCTACAATTTTTAGTCGGGGATTTAAAGGATGAGAAAGAACGTCGCATTGTCAAAGAATTGCTTCCTGCAATGCTAAACGCTTTCGGTCCTTTGCCCGCTCGGTGGCGGCGTGAAATATTAATTCAACTTGGATTAATGGATCGTAAGACAAATGTCCTTAACTTTAAGTCTGCAATGATTCGATCACTAGCTCAAAAATGGAATGAAGTTCAAGTGAATCAAAAGCTAAAGATTGCGGCATAATTTCGCTCAAAAACCTATTTTACTAAGTTTTTTCATCTAAGCTATTATATATAAATAGGTTAAATCAATAAGTTTAATGGTTTTAGTAAGTTGATTGTTGGAAGGAGATATGTTACTTTTTAGTATCCTTTATAGATAAAAGCACAGATAATATTGACTCCGCAAGGAGTTTTTTTTAGGAGACAAAATAAAGATATTAAAAATGTTTTTATACGCGCCTAAGAAAGACGAATTATGATTAGTATCCAAAATGGTAAGCTTCATCGCTGGCTTCGGATAACTGCCCTTGTGGTCAGTGTTGTTTTTACGTGGAATACAATTGCCTACGCTGACGGCACCGGAAACATTATTTCTTCGCTTCGCTCCTCAACGCATGAAATTCCCGCTGAAGTTTTAGGACAAGTTAAATCTTCAGATCTTTTTTCTTCCATCGCTCTTCCGCGTGAACTGGGTGAAATCAAGCATTCCTACAAAGGTTCGAAGCAAAAAATTGTCGTTCACATTCAAGATGCCCACGTGAACGAGGAAGCACAGCAGCGCATTGCACAAATCATTGATTATTTTGTTGAAAAAAAAGGAGCGCGGCTTGTTAACGTTGAAGGAGCATCGGGTGAATTGGCCCATCATTTTCTTTCCGCCTATCCAAATGATCAAGCGAGACAAATTGTTGCAGATTATTTTCTCCACGAAGGTTTAATCACAGGCCCAGAATATCTTGCCATCAGTCATCGTCCTAATCTGATTCTTTACGGTGTGGAAGATCAGTCTCTTTATGATGAAAACCGTAAAGTTTTTCTCGACGCCCTCAAGTTTAAAGGAAATGATGAACTTATTATTTCCAAACTTCGAAAAGTTTTAGACGGCGTAGCGCGCCACGTTTTGTCTGACGAGCTTTTGGATTTTATTCATAAGCGACAGGCATTTCATCGGGAAGAAAAGGATCTTATTTCGTATGTTCGTTATTTGTCCGCAGAATCCGAAAAAATGAGTCGTCGTCTTGAACATAGTGAAGGATCTACGAACGTAGATTCTTCGGCCCTCCGAATAACAGATGGTCTAGATAAATATCCGCAGATCCGGGCATTTACGAATGTACTCGATCTTGAAAGTCAACTCAATCAGGAAAAAGCGGAGCAGGAAGTTAATCTTTTAATCAATGAGCTCAAGAAAAATTTGAGCGGCGAAGAACTTATTCAGTTCATTAAAAAGACGGGCGATTTCCGGACCAACCAGATGCCCCGCGGTGAATATTACACGTATCTATCCTCATTACTCTCTCAAATGAAAACAGCTTTTCCATTTCCGGATCTCGCCTTGTACCTTAAGTATATTAAACTCTACGAATCAATTGATGTTGAAGTCTTTGATGAGATTAAAAATTTAGAGGATTCCATTAAAGAACAACTGTTTCGAAATGAAGAGGAACGAACACTTGAACGGCTAAATCATTTTGTTGAGATCTATGAAAAAATGTTTGATTTTTCTCTAACCAAAGAAGATGCTGAATTTTATTATCGGCATCAAGATGAATTTAAAGCCGAAACCTTTGAAACATTTCTTTTACCTCTTCTTGAAAAATACCACTTTGATTCTGAATACAAAACTCTTTCTCTAAATGTCCTCGATCGAGATCTTCCAAAAATTGAGCAGTTTTACAAACTGGCTCTCCAGCGCGATCAAGTTTTAATTGAAAATGCGCTTAAGAAAATGGATGAAGAAAACGACCCGATCTCCCTCATCGTTACGGGCGGTTTCCACACGCCTGGTATTGAAAGCGCGCTCAAAGAAAAAGGTTATTCTTATTTTGTGGTTGCTCCGCATTTAACAAAAGCAATTGATGAAACCAAAGAAAAAGAACGCTACGTCAAAGCAATGAAAGCCGAACCGACTCGTCTTGCCATACTTTTAAGCGAAGCCTATTTTCCAGCTCGTTCCGGGCTCATTAATGATCCTCGATATCAACTCAATCCAGCAAGCCAATTAGATACATTGGTTGATTGGCAAAATAATACACCACCTAAAGATTTTGACCTTAGTCACATTTCCAATGACTTATCTTTTAGATTAACTTTGGCAGGGGTAGAAATTGAAATTGGTGCGGACCAAATGCGTGGAGGGAATCCAGCAAGTGATTTACTTGAAATGTCTAACCGGTTGCCACCCTCGCTCAAACAGTGGGGAGGACTACTATCCTCTATTGGCAAAAATGAAGTCCACCAAAATGGAAATTCAGGGACTGGTTATTTTTCTTTAGGCTCAAACATTTTTGGTATTCGATGGGGAAACGTGAGAGAAACTAATGAACCGCTTCAAAGGAATGAAATAAAAATCCCTCTCGACCAAGATCACTTTCTATCGGTACAGAGGTTTCATGATACAAGCGATCTCTATCGTCTTGAAGCTGCGGCCAAGCAACCTCTTCGCGCTGAGTCTCGAGCACAGAATAATCTTGAACAAAAGAATTTACGCGAATTGCAATCAATTCTGAATGGATTAAATCAGCCGAACTTATCCAATCGAGACTTAGTTTCCTTGCGTGCTAGAGTTCAAAAACTCAAACCTCAGCTTTCAAATTCTTTCAGAACAAAATATGCAAAATTACTGACAACAATCAGGAATCGAGCAAATGAAGTTATTGAACTCCAAAAACTTGAACGATACGCACGAGAAGAAAAAGCTTTTGACGATGAGCAAAGAATGATTGAAGGTGAACTCCAGCAGTTTATTTCTGCACTGCGAGAAGCTCATTATCTTGTCAAAATCCCTGTTCTTCAGTCAATTCGACGCTACCGTGAATTAAGCCGAAGAATCGCCGTACTTAAAGAACATCGACAATTATCAAGACAGATAACAAAGCGCCAAGAATTAATTCTTAAAAATTTAGTTAAAGCCAGAAAATCACTCTTTCAGTTTGAAAGAATTTTGACGGATGTGGAAACGTCTAGACGTCCACTGACTTTAAGCGAGCGCCGAAACAAATTTAATTTAACCATGAAAGCTTTCATGCAGCTTTTTCCTGGCAAGAAGTTTGTTGAGTTGGTAAATCCAAAAAGCCAATTGTTTATCGGAAATCTTAGCCCCGATTTTAAAAAGCCGGTCCACAAAATTTATCGGTGGTTATTTCTGGAGCAACAAGCTATCCAAGAAAGAGAACAACAGCAAAAGAAAATTCAGAATGCTGAAGGCCAATTAAGAGCTTTATACAGTGGATTGCAAAAAAGGAGCATTACACCGAAAGACGCATATGATAAAGCAAGAGCCATTTGGAACAGTATCTCCAAGTTGTCAACGCCGACAATCTTCCAATTATATACTCTTATTTCTGCTGTCCGTTTTAAAGATGATATTTCGAAAATTCAGAATGGTTCAAAAGATGCAGAAGCTGCCTTAAATAAATATCAAGAGCGAGTGAATCGAGTTCGCAACCCGTCGTTAAAGAAAAATCTTCAACTTGCAATTGATCATAAACAGGAGTCAATTCGTCAAACACGTTTGGCTCAAGAAAAGAAGGCGAAAGCAGAACGTCGAGAAGAAAAAAAGCTAATTGTTCCACTAAAAGCTCCGGAGAAAAAAACTTCTGCGGCTCCAGTTACCGAAAAGTCGACCAATGTTAAACCAATTGTCATTGCTTTTGGATTCGGACTATTCATCGGGCTTGCGGTCGGCATCTTCATTGGTATCAGAGTCACATCATTTGTCGGATCGACAGCGGTTAAAGTTTCTCCGATTGTGTGGAGAGCATCTGTAATTATCAGCTCGCTTATATTTTCAGGAGTTCTTCTTTTTCTTATCGTCACCTCCAAAAGCGTCCGCTACCTTTGGAACAATAAAGAACGATATTTCGGAGCAGCCAAAGCTGTTAGTCGCCAAATTTCGACTCAAACTATGAATTTGATATTGGCCGTTAATTCGAGAATTGTAGAATCAGGCAAAACGATTACAAACGTTGTTCGAGCTATTTCAATTGAGACAAATCGTTTGGTAACGGCCGCAAAACCGCTAGTAGTTAAGACTTTCAATCTCGCAGCGGTGTTGAAGTATGTACTCTTGCTTTTATCCAATGCAGCATCTCGAATATTCAAAACACTTGTTCAGAAGACTTCATCTCAAACAGTTAATTTGATCTTGTCATTTAAAGCGAGAGTTAATCAATTAATTCAACTTATTCAAACTCAAGTTATGACACTAAGACAGGCGCATGAGCGGAATCGAGAAGTTTCGCGGAAAAGAAATGAAGAGGCAGTTGCTAAACGAAGACGTGAATTTGCAATCGAACGTGAGAAAGCACGTCAAGAAGCAGACATAAAAAAGCAGCAAGAAAGAGTTAAAAGGGAACGGATTTTAGAACAAGAAAGAGATTTAAAAAATCCGGGCGCTTATGTGCGCGCGCTTACTGATCAATTGATGGAACTCGGACCAAAAGGAGCACAGGTTGCAAAGGAAGTAGGCGTTTCTACTGATCAACTTCTTCAACTTCTTGCGCTATCACAGAAAGGGCAGGTTAATGGAATTCTCGAAGAAGCAGAAAGAATTGGGAATAGAATTGAAAATAGTGCAGCAACCTTAATCCGTTCAGAGGTTAGAATGGCGGAAGAAAAAAAACTTGCGTCAGAGATTCTACGCTTAAAAAATGAAATCATTAATCAAATCAAAATGAATGTTTCTGCTGCCAAAGAAGAAAATAATCGTCTTATGATGCAGTTTGAAGAAACGATCCAGCCTCTTGAGAATCTCGATGGACAGATAAAAGCGATCCGTCAGAAAATGGAGCTGCTTAAAAAGATTTCAGATTTAACTGCTCAACAAGAAGAAATGAAATTTTTATCTTCTGATCTGAGCAAAGTAAGTGAACAGACGAAAGACAGCCTCGATAGTTTTAAGGGTCACCGTTATGTTGATGAAAATGGAAAATTTAGCGCTGAGGCGACTCAAAAAGCTTATCAAGCGGCCTATCAAAATTTAAACAATATCCGGACTCGTTTAGAAGAAGATTTAAAACAGCTTCAAACGCGCATTCAAACTAAAATCCAAGAAGCAAAGGAAATAGAGCGTCAAGAAGCAGAACAAATGATTTTAGATACATTTGATCAATTAGCCTCTGATGTTTTATCGAAAGCGCCTCAAGTTTCTGAATCTGAAAAGGATATTAAAGAACTTCTAAAGGGACTTGGCCGTTTTGATGTTCTGATGAAAGATCTTATCGAAAAGAGAATGGCTTTAGCAGATGAATTAATGAAAAATCCTTATTGGAATAATGAAACAGTTCAAAAGAAAGCCGAAGCAAAAATGGCTGAACTAAATAAAAAACTTGCCGACCAATACAAAAAATTTTCAAGCCAAGCAAAAACTATTTTAGACACAGAAAAAGAAAATCAAGAAGTTCAGGACAAACTTTTCAAACGCTACCGAATTCTTAAGAAGCTCGTTTTAATTAATGACTCTGCCACATACGGACAAATAAAAACAGAATTTGCTTCCATTCAAGAACAATTAGGCAAAATTGCATATCCTCAGCTTGAAGGTTTACTCCCCGAACTGAAGAAGACGTTTGAACAGAAAGAGACCGAATGGCGAAACGCGCAGACAGTGCAAACTTTGCGAGAGCAAGCAAAAGAAGAGCAAGGCCAAATTCAAACTCAAGAACAACAGCTCTGGCAAACCAGACGAGAAGAGCTCGCTCAAGAGAAACAGACAGAAGTTAATCAAGCTTATTTTGATCACTATTGGACCGACCAACGAACGGCTGATCAGAAAGAAGCTGAAACACTTGCTGGACTCCAAAGAAAAGCTGAACTCCTCCAACACTCCGGTATGACTGACTTAGAAATCAAGGCCGTAAATCAAGACATTGACGATGCGATCAGCCGCAATGCCAAAGCGGCAAAACTGCGTGAAGCCGCTTATCAAACTTATCAGGCTTATCGCAATCAGCAAGAACAGCAAAGGCAAGAAGCCGACCAGGCTCGTCTAAAAATAGAATCCCAGCAAGCTCAGCTTGAACGGGCCAAGAGAGCTGGCGAAGAAGCAGAAGCACAAATGGGGCCGATTGAATTAGAAGTTCTTCAAATTACAAAAGAAATTCAAGAAAATAAAAATAATATTTTGACCGCACGAGATATAGAAACGGTGAAACGAATTTTGGGCAGAAATGGAATTTTGGGCCAAAGATTACGGAAGCTTTCTGCAGACGTTCAAAAGATAAGGACTTCAAATATACCGTCCCAAGAAAAACCAAGCACCCGCGCAGAGGTCCGAGTTGATTTTTCTGAATTGGATAACCTCTTTAAGAACACCATCGACAGACTTTCCAGCATTGTTAAGAATCTTGAAGCCGCCGAAAAGCAAATACAATTAACCGAAGCTCTTGGCCTCGTTCAAGTTTTAAAACTTACCACACAGGCGTCTTTAACTCCCATTGTGAATGAGTTCAAAACCATTGCTGAAAGCAAAGAAACCCTTTCGATGGACTCCCTTAAAAAAAGACTCTTGAGCCAGCAAACGGCATTGAGCGAAGCGCACGGAGCTTTTACAACGGCTGCGGAGGAATTGATAGCCAAAATCAACTCCTATCCACCGCTCGTCAAGGAAAGTGAAGAGCTTAAAAATGCGCTCGATCATTTTTTAAATGAAGCGAGACAAATATTTTCAGAAATTGGAGAATATCAAAACCAAATCAGCACTTTTACAGCGGCACCAACTGCGTCGAGTCAATTACCCGCAGCAATAGCCCCAGCGGAATTGCCTCCAGCAGTATCAGAAGCAGCCCGACCACCTGAAGCGATTGTTCCAGTAACACCTGAACCTCTCCGAGAACAACTTGAGGCCGCACCGCAAATCCAACCACGAGCCGAGCCGCCGACAGTTAAAGCTACCTCTCGATTAAAAACTTTAGTGAGCTGGTTATTGATTACAGCAGGCATTGCCGGCCTTATTTCTAGCATCGTAATATTTTTTAAATCTCATTTTCTTCCACCCTCTACTATTCCTGAAACTAATGTAGAAAGAATCGAACGAAAAACTCGTCCTTCTCCTCCAACTTCACAAGAGAGAAGACCGGAGCTGCCCGGACAAGAAGCACCAAAACAAGAAATGCCAAAACAAGTTCCGGTACCAAAAAAAATTCCTGCAGCTCCGGTTCCCGCTCCAATTCCGTCTCAACCGGCAAAACCTCCAGTTGCTCCAAAGCCCGTTCCGGCCAAACCGGCTGGTCTCACAAATGCACAGCGCATCATCAATTTTGGAAAACAACACGGAATTGAAGTAAACCCAGAACAATTCATGAAGGAACTCGAACGTCTAATGAAAATTGGCGGCACGGGTTATCAAATCGTTCATGAGAAAACAGAGCGAAAGGATTTGATTGAGTGGGTGAAACAAGTTTTCGGAGAAGAACACGGCTTTGAACTTAACGGAGAAAATGTTTTAACGGCTGAAGATATAACCCAAAAAATGTTTGTCTCTTGGATCGCAGTATTAAGAGAAGATCCTAATTTTAATGAAAAACTTTTCCTCAATGAATTTAGAAGGGCTTTTATATTGGTAGAAAACAAGCTGCGAGGAATGGGAATTAAAGATCCGTCAGAAGTTCCGAATATCTGGTCTGCTCCCATGAATCTTACCATGGATGAGTTACCTATATTAGATTTGGCTTACGGCCACAGAGATCCAAGTAAAAGAGTCCAGAATGTGAATGCGGGAACTGTTTTAGGCCTTACTTTCTTCATCGCTAAAGTGAATCATAATGAAAGAGTCTATGGGTCTAAACTTAGAGACGACCTTTTTGCTTCAGTCTACATACCCAATACTTTCTGGCCAAATTTTGAGCGGATGTTAAATCGCGGAGAACTTGTGGGTAATGCAAGAAATGAAATTTATGGTGCTGGTGAAAGCCGTCACGGCGGATTTGAAGAACTGATTCGAAAAAAATATTTCGATATCATTTTTCCGTATGCGCGAACCAAAGCATTTTTTGATCAGCGCGCTGCGGTGTTAGCGGAAATGTTAAGGAGTATGTTTCCAAATTTGGGAGGCAATTATTCAGGTCCTGTAAAATTACGTGATGTCGCTGGGCCTATGATTAGAGAAATTGTTTTTAAAGGTTTATTTACTGATAACAGAAATGCAAGTATCGAGGAAAGAACTTCAGATAAGGCTTTGAGAAAAGTTGTTCTCGCTCTTCAAGCTCTTGTGCAAGTTGTTGCTGAAGAATATAAAATTCACGATAATCCAACCGCATTAAAAATTCTTGAAGACTGGAAACAGGGAAGATTTGATGTGTCGCTTACAGGACGTGGCCGGTCACCAAGACTTATTTCAGCTAATGAAATAAAAGCTATGGATGCTCCAAACGTACCACGCGATCTTCAGCACATTATGCATGTTTTCAGCGCAAACAATGTGGGATCTGATGAAGTCCGCAGACAAACCGCTATATGGGCATCAGACGCAGCACTTCAATTGGTCGCAGGACTTTACACTTCCAGGCCGATGGCATGGGTCGAATACGCATATCAACAGAAATGGTTCACATCGGAGGGATTCATTGATGTGGAAAAAATACGCAACCATTTAAAGACGATGAATTACCTTAAGCTTCCTGCAGAACATTTTTTTGAAGTGCCGGATCTTAATTTTAATGATCCAAACAAAATGGGAATTTTAAGCAGCAACGTCGGTGCAATGAGACGCGGCGGTGTGTCTCCAAATCATTGGGCATGGTTACTTGAATTTGGTGCACAGCGTCAAATCAAAGAACAGGTTCGCAATCTTTTCTTCGCTGCAACTCGAAATCCCGACTGGAACACAATCCAATATGCTGATCCACTTAAAGGTTCTGTTGTCGTGGGAGCTAATATGGGTTGGATAGAGACTCGACTTGTGGAAGGCTTGAATGAAACAGAAAATAAAGCGAATCAATTAAAAAAGATTTTCGATGTCGATGAACAACAGCTGAAATTGGTGGAATTTGCCAGCAGAATGAGAAAAGTTTGGGATCCATCAAAAAGTTTATTCACCGCGCAACAAATAAAAGAAAACATTGCTGTGGAAGGTGATATTTATGCCTACCTTTTAGCAGAAGCAACAGCTTTTTCAGAATCCGAAATGAAATGGGCTAATTGGATCCCTCTTCGTTCACAAGTGATTTCAATTTTGGAAGAAAGACAAAAAGCGAAACAAGAGGGTCGATTGGCTTCGCTTAAATTTGATCCGATTCTGGATGCTTTTTACCTTGATCAAACACTTAAAGCGTTCGAAGCAAAAGAACATAAATTAATTTTAGAAGGCCCCGAATTTAATCAAGCTCTTCAACAATTTGAAGAAAGTTTGAAAAAGGAGCCGCAAAATCAAGGACATGTCGTCGGCTGGTTGCAAGGTTTGATCAAAGAAAGAGGGACACAAAAAGTTGATCTTGGAATGAAAGGCAAAAGAATCGCCACGTCTGTTAAAGGTTTTAACAAGTATGATAATTTGGCAAAATGGGCGGAGGATTTCTGGAGGGCCTTTGACCAAATGTTGGGATTGGAACCTCGCAAAATCCTTAATCATGACCGACAAACTCGTGGCCGTTTTATTTCCTTTTTGGAATATGGAACCATCAAAGGTTGGAAACAGGCTAATATCGATTACCTCACCATGCAACTGTATTTTAATAAAATCAATGATCTTGATAGAGTTGATCCCAGCGGAAAAATGAAAGAAGAAAAACTGAATGCGGATTTTAGAGCTGTTGCAGAACTTGAAAATGCAAGACTTACCAAGTTCAATGAAAAAGGTGAACGGATTCCTCCAGCATCACCGATTCATATAACGAAAGATAATGTATCTAGTGAGCCCAGAGCTCAATCGTTAACTATCTCTTGGATGTTCCAACAGGCAATCAAAGAAGGTTTACAAGACGAAGCTTCTCAAATGATCGAAGGGGGCATTCCTAAAGAGTTTAAAGAAGAAGGCGCTAAAGTAGGTTTTAATATGGAAGCAAGCGCCGAACTGAAAAAGATTTTGGAAAGCAAACCAGAACCCGTTACTGAAAAATCTGCTGCGGCTCCAGTTCTTTCAAAACGTGATCAGTTGCGGAAGAAATTAAATGATCATCCGCTTAGAAGCCAACTTGATCGGCCGTCTGCTATTCATAAAGAAAAAATTGGACATGTTTCGCCGCAAAGTTTAACTGAAGCACAGCAATCGGAATTGAAATCAGTCGAGGAACCAATTAAAGCCGCTCTTAGCCAGATCGGTCAGTCTGATGAAAATTCTCAAGTCCTTCGATCAATCGATTGGTATTCGCGCTTTTTCGCTCGTCTTTACTCTTATTCCGGTGCTGAACGGGCCAACATCAAATATTTTATCGAGCTCTTTAACAAGCAGATGGCACACACGATTGAGTTTTATCAGGAGCATCAAAACGAAATTAATGCGATCAATTCGCATTCGACAACGGGTGACGGTATGGCAGAGATGTTCTCTTATCGTTGGCATTCCGTCGCAAATTATTTTACGGTTGATGAATGGCGGCGCCTTGAAGAAGAATGGCAAAAATATCGTGACCAAAAGAATTGGCCAAAAGTTTCTCTCAAAGTTCTGCTTGGTGATAGTTACTGGCGCGCTCAAACGCGATTTTTTAGGATCATGAAAAACGCGAAAACGCATTTAGGTCCCAATCATCCGGACTTACAAATTGCTGATCTTGATACAACACAATCACGAGAGTTGAAGCTTCTTCAATATCTTTTTAAGTATCGAACGAATCCAAAAAGTTACAATGAATCGAAAAAAGAATCGCTTTTATGGTCACAAGTTCATGATCCGCTTCAAAGAAAAGTGGGAGCTACGCCAGGTTCTCTTAGTTTTACGGCCGCCAATGAATTTCTTGTCAACAACGAACAAATACGTTTATTACGAGAACGCATTCGCGCGCTGGTTGTGACGAATTTTCCAAAAGCACTTCAAGTAATTCCAACCGTTCCTGCAACATTGCCGATTCATCGGGAATTAGATTCACAAGAATCCCGTATAGGGACCGCACATCCTGCTTATGGGCAGTACAAACCGCCTTTCTTTCCAACAGCGGCTCCACCTGAAAAAGGAAAACCTGTTGAATTAAATTTGATGTCGGTTCTTGAGTACGCTTTTGGTTTGGAGCAAACTGGAAATTTGGATCAGATGCTCAATCTCAGCAAACGGCTTGGTTTGAGTTTATCGGAAGGCGCCGAAGCATCAACATTGGTTGATCGTGTTACGGAAAGTGTTCTGATATGGAAAATCACTCATCCTCTTGAAGGCGATAATTTTGAAAAAATAATTGCGGATCATCAAACGTTATGGAAATCAGGCGTAGTACGAAGATTAATTGAACCAGAATTTGGGCCGGTATTAATGGATTTAATCAATTTTATCGTGAATGAAAAAAACGTGCAGGGAAATCCTGAGAGATTTGTTGATCGAGTGGCTCAAGAAGTTCAAGCTCATTTATCCAGTTTTACACCTCAAACTCAATCTCGTTTAGCCAAGCTTTATCGCGACTATCAAAGTCTTCGGAATAAAATGGAAAAAGCAAAAGCACGAAACGATCAAAAATGGGTTGCGGACCATCATGATCAATTGCGCCGCTTTGGCGGAACCATTTTCCTTTTAGCCGCTGAATCGATGATCGAAGTTTATGTTAATTATACGATGGCAGAAATTACATCAACCTACCAGATTGAAATCAAAGATTCTGAAGGAATCATCAAGTTTGAACAAATCAAAGAAAAAATTCGGGCCAGCGTACAAAATTTTTACGACGAGGTCTTACGAATTTCTAATCCTGAGCAGATCGGTCGGTTATCGGCAATGGTTTTGGATCTTTACCAACGCGGCATCGATCCAGATTTATTTAATTTGGTCCTTGAAATTGCATCGCTGGAAGAGACACAAAAAGAAGCGCTTCAAATTTTCAACTTGATAACAAAACAAAATTTAGAAAAGTTTGATCTTTCCTCAAAAGATAGAAAGATTTCCGGACTCCATACAAGCTTTGTGATTTGGTGGGCGATTGAAGGAAAAGACAAAGCTTATTTTGATAAATGGGTCAATACACTTAAATCAACCGGAATGGACCAACTTACCAAGGAAGCGAACGATTTTTGGCAAGCTTTTGCAAATGCCTTCAATCAGAAATTTCCTCCGTTAGGAAATTTTCTTGACCTCGATGTTAATTCTCGTGGACGTCTTATGTCTTATCTGAAGGACATTGTTTCTAAGGGGTATCAGAACGCGCGACGTGATTACGACACAACCAAATCATATTTAAATAAAATCAATCAATTGCAGGGCAAGGAAAAAGAAGACAAAATCCAATGGGTCTTTAATCATGTTGAAGAGCTTGAACTTGCCAGGCTCACAACGTTCAAAGATGGAAAACCAATTGCACCCCCCAGACCTGGTTTTTTCCCCATTAAAGATCATCTTGACCACCCAAGAGCTTTCGGGCTTTTAATTTCTTGGCTGCATCAACAAGCTATTGAAGAAAAGAAGTTTGAAGAGGAAGAAGAAATCTCAGAAGCTAAACGTTCCGAACTCAGAGCCGCTGAACTGGCTCTGGATTTATCAGAAGTAAGCGGATTGTTTACCAAAGCAATTAGTCGTCTTTCCGATTTGGTTAACAAATTAAATGAAGCTGAGCGGCAAGCAGAATTGACCCAGGCCCTTGGCCTCGTTCGAATTTTTGAACTTGAGGTCCTCGCATCTTTGGAGCCGATTGTGAGTGAATTAAAAAGTATGGTTGAAAACAAAGACAAAGTTTCAGCGGTTCAGCTTGCTAAAGTTCAAAAATCGCTTAAAACAGCATCAGAAATTTTTGAATCTGCAAATTCAAAGCTGGCCACAGAACTAGAGGCCTTTCCCAGGATTAAAACGGATGCGGAGTTTAAAGCAGAACTAGATACAGCTCAGCGCAATTTAATTGTTAAGGTCAAGGGAGTGTTTAAGGAAATCGATGATTATCAAAGTCAAATAGAAGCGTCCCAAATTCCTCAAACACCTGCGAGCCAGCCTCCATTGGCTGCTCCTGTTTCAATCACTGCGCCAGTTGTAGTCGAACATCCTGCAGCACCTGCATTAAAGGAAGAGGAAAGAGAAGTATCCAAGCAAGCACCAGCGGTATCTGTTTCAACAAAACCAAAAATATTTGGTATTGATCGACGATTGTTTATTCAGACGTCCGTTGCTTCTGGAGTTGCTGCATTCCTTGGTCTTGGATCTTACGTTGCCATGAAATTAAGTTTATCTCAAGTGATTCGAGAAGGAAATCAACCTGCGCCTCTGCCGACAGAACTTCCGAAACGAGAACAGCAGCCCGCTCCTCTGTCGGAAGAACAAGTTTTACTTCAGAAAGTAAATAATGAAGTTGGTAAATTAAAAGCAGACCTTCAAAAAGTCCAACAAGCTGCGTCCGCAAAACCGAAGCAGGAACAAAAAACTCAAGCTCAAGCTCCTATAAAACCGCCGGCAACAAAAGAGCCAGCGAAACCGGAAGTGAAAAAACTTTACCCGGAAGTTCCTCTGATTGGAAGACCGGGACAGATCACTCTTTCTTTTAGCGTTGAAAATGTCGAGAAAGTCAAAGAAGGAGAAAATACTTATTTCAAACTTCAAATTGAAGTTCCAGATTCTTCCGGAAAACAAACTCATTCAGTTGAGTTCAGTGATGTGGTTAAAAATCGTCCAACCTTAATTGTCATTTCAGCATTGGACCAGGCTGAATTCGCTCAAAAAATTCTTCCACAATTAAAAGAATATTGGAAACGGCTTGGGCAATTGGGTCTTCAGATTTTAGTTGTGAGACCAGGAAATGGTGATTCAAAAAGCAAGGTTGATAACTTTATTCTTCAAAATGATATTTCGGTTCCTGTTCTCTACGACGGCAAAGAAAAAGTTAAAGCTCCTTCCGCTCCGGAAATTTGGTATCTTCCGCCCGGAAAAAATCTGGAACAAAAGAAATCTCTTCCTTCTTGGTATGACTTAATCGAGGACCTTCAGTATGCCAACGGCAAAAGTGTTCCACCCGATCCTGAAAAATTGTGGATGAAAGATGGCCGCCAAAGAAAACCGCTCAACCTTGAAGGCTTGCCATTGTCCGTTTTTTACCGGTTGAAATCGGAACTGACGCCTTACCAAATTCACGACATGATTCGGCGGTATCCTGGAGGAGAGGATCAAATGTTTCGGCTTCAAACAATTGAAGAAAGGCAGTTTGAAATAGAACCTATCCGCGAAGAGGATTTGCCGCCTAATGAACAGAAAGAATTTAAGTCCGTAAAAGAGCATATTGATAAATTCATTGGGTTAACCAGCGAGCCCAATTCAAAATATCCGCTTAGCGCCGTGGGTTTGTATTTTGCAATTTTTAAACCACTGTTTGTCAAACTTCAAATTGCAGATTCGAATGCTCAAGCGTTCATGAAACTTTTAGTCGAAGAAATTATTCCAGAAAAAATGCAATTATACAGTCAATACTTTGAACATGTCGACTTGTCAAAAACAAAGCCGGATGATTACTTTAAATCATATCGCTGGAAAATGATCCGATCCATTATGCGCACACCGACATCTCTGGAGTCACAGCCTGGGATGGTAGACGTTTGGAAGCACCAAGTGATTGAACAACTTGAAGAAGCGTGGGAGAAAACTCGCGATAAGGATCTTAAAGATCGAGGAAAATGGCCGCCGGTTTCACTTCTTTATTTAATAGGAGCGGCAGTGGAACGTGCTACCGAAGGTCCGGCTGAATATTTGAAGCGCGATCAAAATATAGATGCGATCCTCACGCGCGTTCCGATGCCTCAAAAGGCCGCTATTTCTCCGATCAACCGCGCCGAATTTTATGAGTTTTTAGAATATTTGATGCACCGCTCTTATACGATCATCGATGGGAGCCCTGAAACAACTCATTTTGAAGATGTGGAAGACATGAAAGAAGATATGAAAGCTTTTCAGGATCAACATAAGGACAAAGTTTTTTCACAAGAACAATATAGAGACAAAACTTCTCTGAGCCGTGCAACATTTTCGCCAAGAGTAAATTCCGGCCTGACGACAACTGTCGAGTATGACTTTGATAAAAAGACCAAAGTGGTTCGTCAAGATTTGGAATATCAATTCAAATCACTTATTTCTGCTGAACGAGCCAAAAAAGAAGGCCATGTGTTACAAGTTGAAAATCTTCAGAGTCAAGTTGGACAAGGATTCAGAGCAGAGAATCAGCCAACTGAAACTCCAATCGGAATTGCGTATCGGCCCGGCTTCCATCCCTTTATCATCATCGATCGCACAAATAAACGCTTATTTGTTGCGAATGAACAAGCACGAAAAGTAAATAACGGTTTTGCGACAAGCAAGGCTTATCACAAAATGGCGATTGTTCAAGGCCGAACCGTTGCAGAGTTTGAGTTCCATCAACCAAGTTATCCAGGGTATCAAGTCATTCCCATGACTTCAGGCCTCAATGAAGACATCCAGAAGTTGATGAAAACCGAAAAAATAAATTATAGAAAGATTAGAACGGTCCATGAACTTTCTCAAGGACCTATTAAAGGAAGACAAACGAGAATTATCGGTTATCCCAAAAACGGAAAGCGCCCGGTTCTTCTCGCTTTTTATGATCATGGAAGAGGCTACAAGATTCTTCCTAAGGCAGCTGGCGCTGAAACGAAGACTCAATTTGATTTTGAACAAATTTTTGCTAGTTCTGCTCCTGTTTCAAAATGGTATAAAGAACAGGGAATTGATATTGAGCCGCTTAAACTTTGGAGTATCGTCAACGATCCGCAATTTAAATCTTATACCAACGCTGCAAAATCCAGTTTAGAAAAAGCAGCCGTCGTTTCAAGTATTTCTGATTCACAAGAGCAAAATGTTTGGTATGACTACAGCACGCATCAGTTCGCCGCTGGGTTAAGAAGTATTGAGATGAGAATCACGCAGTTAAGAAATCTTGCTTATCAGGCACGGCAAGGAGAAAAGTATGGTGATGCGAGTTCAGCTCATTATCTAAATACAGTCAAAGATCAGTTAAGAAGAAATGTTACGGTAACGCCGAACTTAACTGACAAAACGATCGAGTATAGCTTCGATACTTTTCACTTAACCTCAGAGGGGCATTTAATCCCAGCCGGACAGTGGCAATTGTTGTCCAGAAATATCATGTTCCGATATTGGTTTAACAAAAATTTTAATTTGTTCCACCGTTCAAAGCGAGAAAGCGATGAAGATTACCGAAGCTTTTCAGACCGAATGGACAAAGCGCTCGGTGAATTAGGTTTTGATCGAATGTTCCAAGGCTTTTTGGAACGAAGTCTCAGGCTTCCTTTGGAATATGCTGAGCAAGCTGAATCGATTAATCAATCCAGTATAAAAAGTATCCGAGAACGCTTTGAGGACAACTTTTATTTCGATCAAGGGAATTTTCATAAGCGGATTCTTCAATATGAATTCAGAAATTGGTTTTATAGTACGTTTGGGTCACTTTTAGACAACCGTGATTTATACCGCTTACGGAATTTAAGTCCCGCGCAAATTCAGCAGGAAGCTGAAGCACTTTCCCGACGCGGACTTCCTTTGCCGGAATTTCCTCAAGGAAAGATTGCAAGGAAACGAGACGGCCGCTTATTTGAATATCCAGCAAACCAAATTCTTCAAAGAGAAATAAATCACCCTGTTATTTCCGGATCCGCGGATTATGCCTTCCGCAATATTTTTGGCGGCAACGCCGCTCAGGCACTTGGTCCCCGAGAACGTTTTAAAAATCTTCTGCTCAATTCCAGCGGCCAAGTTCCTTTTGTCCTTCCGACAAGTTCTACCAGAGGAAATGTTTTTGTACACAATCAAAGTGATCAAAACTTTCAGTATTTACTGAAATACATACCTCTCGGACAAGCAGACAAAATCATACCCGCTATTCGTAAAAGCGTAGCCGATTTTACTGTCGAGGACATGGCCTGGCATTTTGTTTATCAAGTGTTTTTGAACTCAAACGGTAAAAATATGCGGGAGATTTTTGGCAAGAACGGAGAAAAAATCGATCAGCACATCCGCGTTTTTAATCAGCTCCAGGATTCTGAAATTTTCCAAAGGTTCTTCGAACAGGATTTGGGCGGCGTCTTAATGGATTATTTGACTCGGCTTTTAAATGGAACCATCGGAGAAAAAATCACGCTTTCAACTTCTGACAACGGGGAATATATATTGAAAGGTTATGATTACGTACAACAGATTGAACAGGCATTGTTGGAACGAATTTTAAAACCAGGCGCGCGGCAAAAATTTCTGAGGGGCGGCGCTGAATTGATTCAGAAAGAAGATTTTACAGACAATTTTCCGCCTGAGTTGCGCGATCTCCTTTGGGGCGCATTGCAGATGCGTCCTTCGGCAGCGTTAAATAAATACAAAGATGGCCTTCCGGAAAATCTTGTGAATTTGAGTTTGTCGGAAAAGGCCGAAATTATTCAAATTCTGGATTATTACCGTGCACTTTTCTCTTATTCTGTTCAATCGATGCGAGTCCTTTATTTGGTCACAGTTTCGGAGTGGATCAATGAAGGTTTTCGAAACAATATCAACGATTCACAAAAAATTCTGGAAATGATTCAGCAAAGATTGGATCTCAGGCCGTTTGTTGAAGATTATCACGGCCGATTCCTTCGAATGACCGATCCAAGAGGTGAAGACACCGGTCTTTTGAGCGCCGAAATTCAAGATATGTTTAAAGCTAAAACTGATCCCATTATTTGGGCGGCTGTCCGCAGCAAAGCTGCTGATGAAAAAGAAATTAGGAAGCAAGCGGTCAATTTGTGGAATTTGATTACCGGTTCTAAGCTTCAGAAACTAGATTTAAGAGACCGTGTGCAGAAAAGTTTTCTGGATTGGTGGTCTGCAACTGCAAAAGATAAAAAAGTTTATTCAAAATGGATTGCGACCATTCAAAAAGTTGGAATCGATAAGATTGCAAGTGAAGCGGATGTGTTGTGGCAGGCTTTAGGCAAGTGGATGGGCCAGCCAGTTCCACATATGTCCAATGTTCACGAACCCGGAAAAGGATTTCTGAGTTGGGACCGTTATACACGAGGCAGATTCATATCCTTTCTGCAAGAATTGGTGGACGTTGGACCAGAAGATGCGTTTCTTCAATCCCATAAAATTATTAGTTTTGTAAATCGAAAAGACACAGTCGATTTTAAAGCGCTGACGGAAGAATTAGATTTATTCTGGCAGACCTTTGCACATACGATGGGAACCAAGATTCCTGAAATGAAAGGAAATCCTTTGGAGTGGGATTCGGTAACTTTTGGCCGGTTCATGGCAGGTCTTATTAAAACCGCCAACAGAGGTTGGAAGGAAACTCGAGTTACTTACAGGGCAATGACCCTTTACTTGGATAACATTGATCATCGTACACCTGCTGAAAAAGAAAGACAGATTCAAAGCGATTTTAAGGCGACTGAAGATTTGAAAATAGCGCAAATGACCACGTTTGAAATCGACAAAAAAACAGGAAAGCCCATTCGCATTCCTCCGGCGCTACCCGGTTATTTTCCACTGACAAAAGAAAATGTTTCATACCATCCAAAAGCTCAATCGCTTTTTGTTGTTTGGTTAGAGGTCCAAGCAAAAAGTTATCAACTAGATGCTGAACGAGCCATCGAAGGACTGCCTGGAGAACCTGAAGAAGTAGTAGAGGAAGAAAATATACGGTCGGAAGTACGAGTCAAAGAAGGGCCGAATCGCCGTACTTTTCTTAAAGCCGGAACTCTTTCATTGGCTGGAATATTAGGACTTGCTGAAGAACTTCCAGTTTTCGGCAAGGATCGTTTGGAACGGCAAGTTCTTTCAAAGTTAGAAGAAAACAAATTGTTGGAGATTGAATTTAAAGCCATAGCTGCAAGAATGCCCAAGAGTCTATCGACTTCTTCCCATGAAGGTTCGGACATGCTTGCGATGGCTCAGGTGCGTCCGGCTCTTCCGCCCATTCGAATCAACAGTCATTTTCAAGGAGCCTGGAGTGAAGAGATAGCCAATAAAATTTTGAGTAACGCTGCAAGAAGAAAAGAACTTTTAGACGACGCCTTTTTAATTGAAACGGCAATGAATATTGTGAAGGCCCGAGCCAAAGGAGAAGCTGTTCCATTCGTAGATTACAACCGACAAGAAGAGATTGACCGGCTTTTAAATAGTCAGGAAAGGAAAAATTTCCAAGCGGAGTTCGAAAAGGAACCTCCTGATCAGAAAGTTCATGCACGAGTGATGTGGTGGGGAGTTCCACGAGCCAGTGAAGGATGGGAAGAAACGCGCGGAAGAGCGGCAAACATTCTCCAAGCTTTAAGCCAGCCAGCTAAAGCAGATGAAATTCTAAAAGAAGCGCAAGATTTTGCTGATTTGCAATTAAGCGGTTCTGAGAAAATTAAGGTGCGAGAACAATTAAGTGATAAAGAAAGTTCGGCTGAAGGATTCGTTCTTGGTTGGACGCAGTTCCGTACAGGTTTTGAAGGAGACCTGGAGCTTAGCTGGGAAAAAACCAAAGGCGGTCTTCAAGAAATGATAAATATTTTTAATGAATTTGCTAAAAATTCGGAACTTGGCCAACGTTTCTTTAAATCAACCGCGCAGCTTTATTTTCTGTACGGCGGAAGTTCTCCTCGAAACGCAAAACTTCGAGGTGAGAAAGTGAAAGACATTTCCTTCTTCCGTAGCTCCAAAGAAGCCTGGAATTTTCTGGCAGGGCATACGCTCGCTCTCATTTTAAACTTCAAAGAAGCTCAAATGGAAAATCCGGAACGCATTTCTGACGCTGCGAAGTTTACTCATCACTCGGAAAACTTTTTCTTTGTTCTCACGAACCGTGAATTTCAGGATGATCTTAAAAAATATTACTCCGGAATCAATATTGAAAATAAGCCATTGGATCCGAACAGGCCCAACATTAGTCGCTCGGAGCGGCAAGAAGTGTGGGGAGAATATGCAACTCGGCTGACGATGATTGAAGAAATCTTGGACCGTTATAGTTTAACCACCGATGAGATTAAGCAAACGTTAAAGAAATTAAATCAAATCCAAAATGTGGCACGTCCAGTTTTTAATCAAAAAGGAGATCAAATTGCAGGATGGCGTTACTTAAAAGATGCGGAGATCGGTTATTTTTATCGCTTATTTTATTCGCTGAGTGCAAGAGAAGAAATTACGAAGCGTTCCATTAAGAAAGGTGTTTCCTATAGTCAAATGAAAGGACCGAACGGTCCTTTAACTGTTGAGGACTTTTTTGGCTTGATCGCGTTCACTCAAAATAAGCGTATTAATACCGGTGAAGAAATTCGCAAAGAATTGAAAACTGAGAAGCGGCCTTATTGGATGACAAAGGAGGACTCAAAGCAACTTGAAGATATTATTTTGGGAACTCAGGTTAATGGGAAGAAAGTGATTGGACTTAAAGATGAAACTTTTAATGCGGGCGAAGCTGTTTTAGCAGTCATCCAATATTTGGATGAGTTATCCGAAAAGAACGGGGGATCCTGGCCCGGTTTTTCAGAAGCAAAAGAAGAAGTTTTACTGAAATCAAAACGAGAAATTTTCCTTCAAGCGGTATACATGCTTTATCACACATTTCAAAATAGTGACGGAAAAACAATGTCCAGAAGGCTTTCAGGTGCTGACCTTTCTTCGTGGATTACCTTGCTTGAGAAAAAACGTTTTAAGGATAATGATGTTGCAGGTTTTATTCGCGATGACGGTTATTTTGAAGAAAAGGAAAAAGAACTCCAACTAAAGATTCAAAAGACACTAGGTCCTGAAGCTGCAAAAACTTTTCCTATTTTCGAACCGTGGCGCCGTCTTGGTTTTGTGGCTCGAATGGGATTTGTGATTCAAATGCATCATTTAGGTTTAAGTCAAAAATGGCTGGATGACTGGTTTGAGGATATTTTTACCATTCAAGTTGCGGCGTATAAAAGTTCAAAGAGAGAAGCAGAAGAAGCACTTGAAAAAAGCATTGGCGCTGAAGCGGCAAAGAAAATTCCGGTAAAAGGAAGATTTATTGACCCAACATTAATCAGTTACACTGTGAAACGTTTTCGGGAAGAGAATGGTGATGATAGGCTGAATAAATGGAAACAATATAGGATGGAAGGATTTTTTGAAAATGTTGGGCGGCAGGATATTAATTACAGGGATTTGGGGGAAGATGGCAATAGACTTAGACGATTTCTTTCAACGTGGCAGAACATTTTTGGCTTTTTACCCTCTGAAGATGAAATTGACGAAGGATTAAATGACTGGGCAAGACTCAGGCAAATGCCTCACATCAAAGGACTCACGCTTGCTGAATTAGAAGCACGTATACCCGATTTCAAAAAACTTTCTCGAAACGAACAAGAAGCACTGTTGCAAGAATTTAAAGGATTTTCTTTAAGTGAGCAAGAAGCGATGGAACGAGAGCTCATTGCCCGGCTGCAAATGACCGAATCCACATTTATTAGTGCAATTTCGGATCAACTGTATTTAATTTATCCAAAAGGCATATCTACCAAAGGGGTAGCCACTTTAACAAAATTTCTGAAGGGACCTCTTAAGCAACTACGTCAAGCTGCGGTGAACGATATTATGCTTTTAATGAACATTCACAATCAACGCGAGCTTAAACAAGAAGAAAACCGGCAAAGGACCCTTCACACTAATACGGCTGTGCAGCCGGTTAGAAATCGAGTATGGGACGCACGCGAGCGGGTAAGTCTTAACAGAGAAGCACAAAGAAAAGCCGAAGAGGAGTTAAATAAAAAATATAAGGAGTTTTTGAGAATAAATCCGAACAAAGGTTACCCCTCTCATCTTTTTTCAGGAGATTTAAAATACTTCATCACTTCGATGCAGACTGATGGCTATTCGACCGAAGAAGTTTTTGCACGATACGTTGAATTAGAACGACGAGTCGAAGAGATCTACCGGAAAGTACACAAAATAACTGACAGAAAGATTGCTTTCAGCAGGTCGCAAAAGCGTTTCATCTCAAGCATTGCAGACCGCATATTCGTAGATTGGGGTTACTTGTTAGGGCCGCTTCAAAGATTGGAAGTTCTTCAACAGATCGAAAATGCAAGAAAGTTACAGCAAGGTGAAAGAAGAAAGCAAATCGACCTGACACCTGAAGAAAAAGGAAATGCAATTGATTGGGGAATAGCGAATAATTTTCTCACAAAGAAAGATTTCAATAAATCAACAGCTGAAAAGATTGCAATCAGCATTCAGGGCGATTTAGAACGAGAACTGAAAAGACTTGAAGAAGAAGTTCTTCCGATGGCAATGGAAATTCAAAAGTCTCTCAAGTTGATGGATGTCACTCCGACGGCTGTGGCTGGCATATTCGCAGGTTCTAATCAACCCATGGCGAAAATGATAAACATTCTTGTAGCTTCCGGAATAACTAGTGAAGAGATTAATGAAAGAACGGCCTATCGGTTTGCCGATGACACCGTTAACAGCGCTGTTACACAAGATGAAATTAGAAGATGGGTGGCGCTTGCCAAGGAAATTTTGTTCCTGACACGAAATATTCAGCTCAATGGTAAATATGCCAATCTATCAAATGAAATGGCGCTTTATCTTGCAGATTTGTGGATGAAAATTGGTCTTGCCAAACTTCCACCGCGTGATATGTCGCTTGGACAGACAGAAATGGTAGAGGTGGTGGATGCGCACTTGAGAAGGCTTGGGATTGCTAATCCGGAATCCATAAGTCAACTTATTGCTTCTCAAATGCGGGAGCGTGTGATTTCTCCGGTTCAAATTAGATTATTAGTAGATAAAGTACTTGAGCTTAGAAAAATGCTTGATCAGACGATTCAAAAAGAATCGGCCAAATCATGGTTTTCAGACCCGACTAAAGCTCCTCGAGGCACTTATGATCTCTTAAGTAAAATAAGTCAATTCGATCTTCTTGTTTATGTCGATCGTAATTCAGATTCAGAGTCTCAAATCGGTTTATTTGAAATGTCTTCATTGCATTACGACATGAATGAATTTGAAGAACGAACTATAAGGCCGATGAATGCAATGCACAAGTTTATCACAGAAGAAAGGCTTTTAGCATCCATTCCCGAAGAAATTTTAAATGCAAATCGATCTTTGGCAGAACAATTACGCTACCGTCTTTGGAAAGATTATGGTTTTGGAAATATGCATTTATGGGCAGCTGGTACAGTGATCGCAGCATTATTTACTTTAGTAAGCGGACGGATGAAAGCCAATCGTTATAATAAAGGATTAAATGAGCATGAAAAGGAATTGAGAATCACTAATAAACATTTTTATTACCATTGGCTAAACAAGACCCTTACCATCAGTTTGGCGTTATTTGTTTTAATTACTTACAACTATTCTTTCTATTTAAGCTCAACACTCATTTATTTAATAGTGACTTATTATTATTTATTCAAAATCATGCCGGATAAATATGACTTATCAGCACTTGTTGTTTATGCGCTAGATCGTCCTTATCGTTATGTGATTGTGCCTATTTTGAAAAAATTGGGCATTAAAGTAGAACGCGAATCCATCACCAATCCTTATACCACCAGGAATTTAACAGAACTTCCTCCGCAAATTAGAAGATTGCTTAAGGTTCCAGAAAATTGGACGACTTGGGAACGAATCCCAGATTTGTACAAGTTGAGCACGTCAATCGCTTTTATTATGAGAGGAGAGGAAAAAAACCCTGAGCAGTGGGGGGATATAAATAACTTTAATCAAGTTCTCGGAATTCCTTCTTCAGATCCTAGCAATCCTCATGATCGTGTAAAAGGAGATGCTGAAAAAATTGTAGAAGGCGCTGTTGCAAATGGAGATTCCAATTTTTATTTTCCGATTATATTACAAGTTGCGCCGAGAGAAAAAGAAGGAGAGGAATATAAAACAACAGAAGCTCAAGCCAGAAAATATTTTGAACAAACCAAAAGATTAGTTCAGGCAAGATTAGATGCTATGCCACCCGAAGTGAGAAAAAGAGTATACGTGTTTATGAGGCCTGCAAAACTAACCAAACCGATGACGCATTTTATGTTACAAGAATGGATGCGACAAACGGACGAAGAATATGTTCGCATAGAAGCCGAATATAACGTAGACCCTGATTATACGGCGCCTGGCGACTTCCGATTTCATAGGAGTAAACCAAAACCAAGAGATCAGATTATCGATAAGCGAATACCTTTTGCTGATTACGATTTAATTCCGGCTATTTTTGGCGGAGATGAAAATGATCGGAACGATTTAAGAAATATCAGAAGACGAAATATTACTTCCCATGTCAATCCAAATTTACGTACAGATGAAATATATGCGACTATTGTCATGGATCCCGGCAACAAATTTACTTATCAGGACATTTTATCTGAAGTACTACCTGTACTTGCCGATCCTCGAAATAAAAACATTATGTATCTTGGTCAAATGTATTTTACGGATCGATACTCCACCCTTCATAGCAATGTGATGAAATATGTCCCACAGGAGATGTTAGCTTATACACAGGAAGCTCAGGGGTGGGTTGAAGACGAAAATCGACCTCCCGGCAAATATATTTATATAAACAATGATAAAACAATCATCGACGAGGGAGGAAATGTTGTTGAAGTTCCGGGTTTTTATCGAAGGGTTATTAGAACACGCGCTTACGAAAAAATCTGGCCATTTTATGATGATTTAAGGGCAAGTGACGACGTTTTACCAAAAAGCGAAGATGAGTTGATGGGAATTTTAGCAGGTGGCGCGAAAAGAATTCATACATTCATGATTGGTGAAGACCCAATGTTTAATTATCCACAAGAATTTGATCGAAAAATTTCAAGATGGGGACCGGTTTTTGACCAACCGCAAATTTTGGTATTAAGAATCATGCCTTTTGTTCGTGATCATCCAATAATTACTGCTGGATTGATGGGTTTTATGCCTACTTTTGTGTTAACAGGAATCATAGGTGTTTCTTTATTTATGATGGTTAAAATGTTAGCAATAGGAACGTTGATTGGACTGATTCTTTTCCTCAAACTTTTCTTAGATGCAAGACGTGTCATGAAAGAAAAGGAAAGAACAGTAGGAATGAATATCCCCAAACTTTCTCCTGGACAAAAAGAAGAATCAAGTCTAGTCATCCGCGGCCTCATTTCTTCACTTGTGTGGCTGACGCAATTGATCGTAACGTTTAAAGCCATGTTTGTTCCGGGTACTATAGAAGTTTTGTATCCACTGATCGGAGAAATTGCTTTTGCAGGCATTATGATCTTACTATTGAATCCAAAATTTCATGGAATAATCAAATATCTTTTCTTTGGTTTCGTAAGTTTGTTAGGAAAGGGTCCGCTTTATACTCAGCACGGCCGTTTTAAAGGATTGATGTTTGGTTTTGTTTATGCCGTTGGCAGTTTCCTTGAAGGTGAAGTCGAACTTATTGGTTCAACTGTAATTTTGGTGCCTAATCTCGTTTTAGATCCCTATTACACTTTGTTGCAATTTCCGAAAGCTATGCACATTGTTTATTTTCATTTGTTTGGCAAACATCCGAAACTGGTTGAACTCTATTATAAATATATCCGCAGAATATCTATTTCAGATGCAATTTATCACACTCCTCCTCGCTTAACTTGGCATGCCGCTATTGTCGGTGCGCAAAATCCATTATTTGTTGAACATTTGAGAAAATTTAAATGGCTCTTCAGCGGGATGATTTTATCCATGACGATATTAGTTCCAGGTTTTATAATGCCCGCTTTTGGTCTTGCTGTTTTGATTGTTGCCTCAATATTGGATACGGCACGTTCTTATTTAGAAAGAATTAAAAAAGAACCAAAACCCAAGAATTGGCGGGAAGCGTGGGGAAGTTTTTTTTGGAAAGAATGGGGAAAATTTTTGATTATAAACACAATTCTCCTTTCTCTGCTCGTTTTTGTATTTCCCGGTGTCGTGCCAAGAGATCTAATTTTGCGTGCCTCAACGATTTTAGTTGGCGCCTTTGGTTTTATATCTGGATGGAGCTGGCTTTTTGGATTAGGACGAAGAGTAAAAGGGCAATATCAGGAAACGAAGTGGATTCAGTGGGGAACATATGCATTAGGTATGGTCATAAATATTGTTGCCATTGGGGCTACTTTCTATCCTATTCATTTCATTCCAATTATGGCTTTCCTTTTACCAGGCGCAGACAGTGCCGTGACTATAATATTTGGAATAGGAGAACAGCTTAGACTTCAATGGTATTTTGTAATTTTCTTTACAACGGTTCTTGGGAGTTCGGTTTTAATTGGTTTGGGTGCGTCCATTGCAGGTTTTATCCACGATTTTTATTTATTGATTCCGAAGCTTCTTCAAAAGAGACAAGTGCAAGCGATACCATCCTCTCAACCTGTGCAAGCAACTTCGCGAGGTAAAAGCATTAAAAAATGGGTTGGAATCGGAGCAGCCATAGGAAGTGTTATAACTGCTATTTTATTTGGCCTCTCAACATTTATTAAATTAGAAAGGGAAAAAATTAAAGTAACTCCTCCAACACCGCAAGAGCAAAAAGAACGAGAGATTCGACAGCAAGCTCCGTCACTGCCGTCTTTTGAGCAATTTTCAGAAAATGAATCACTTTTGAGCAGGCCTTTAATTTATAAACTTTATCAGAGTTCTTATCGAGGCAACTTTAACTTGAGAGCGTCCAATGGAATGCCGTATAACCAAACGCCGGGACCTTATGTACCAAGATCAGGTTGGTTGAAATCCGGCGACATTGGTTACATGTGGATGGCCGATATTATTGCTGCAGCTAATCATAGTCGTTATCCCGTTGATGACATTTCAAATCCAAAACGAGTGACCGAACGCGTTCGTGAAACACTTAAGCTGTACGCAAGAATGGTGGACGAATTTGGATTAAGAGTGAATGGAAAACAAACAGGAATTCTTCCTGAAGTTCTGGTTCATGCGGGTGATTTTTTTAAAACTGAAGACGTAGCAATACCTGGACGGGAAGGTGAGACCGGAATTGTATATGCAGCGTTCGACCAAGGATTAGCTATGCGCCTGGCCTATTTAGCACAGATTTTTAAAGGTGGAATTGTTCCCGAACTTCAAGACAAGAAAATAACCGAATTAGCAGAACGTCTTTTGAATCAAACCAATTTTGGTGTCTTCATTGATGAGAACAACCGCTTACATCAATTGGTTTACAAAACCAAAGACGGTCAAATCGTTTTTAATACTGTAAGTCCTGCTTTAATCGATAATCCAGATACAGAAGCAAAAATGTTTCTACCCTTGATTGCTCTTGGAATGGTCGGAAATCAGAATGCCAGTTTGCAAGATCGAATTAAACAAGGTCAAGCAATTTGGGAAGCGATGGAGCCGAAATGGGAGAGTAGAGTAGTTGGAGATACCATATACCATTTTCGACACGGAGATGCCGTTGGAAGTGCATGGGCAGTGCTGTATGGGAATAATAATCGTGATGAGACAAAGCTTTCTCCCTCTTCTTTGGGTATAAGTCTTATAAACTACTTCATTATTGCCAGGGAAGTTGCTCGAAGAAATGGTCATCTTATCTACGGTACAGAACCAGGGCCTGACAAAAGTCCAGATGTATACAGTCCGCATGGAATCAATGAGCCTTCGGTTACGGTGGACGCAGGTCCTGCTAGATTTGTTACTCTGCGATATATTGAAGCTTTGAAAAATTATGAAAACATGATTGGCCTAGCAGATAAAAACGGCAGTCTTAATAAGGAATGGGGCCTGCCAGTTTTAAATCCGATTAATGGCGCTGCATTTCCTGGAAACGAAAAACGGATTTCGATGATTTACGCCGAAGTGATAGAAGCTCAAAATTTTATTTTGCTCAGATCCTGGGAAGACAGAATGCCTTGGAATCCATTCGTAAACCAAATGTATAAGAATGATGAACTGAAACATCCGGCGCCTCCAGAAGAGAAAGTAAAAGCTCAAGAAGCCAAAGCAGATCTTAACTTATTACCCATCATCAGGACAAGTCATTTTACACAAGTTAGAAGTGATAACAACAAAGACCTTGAAGCTAATAAAACCGAGCTTGAAGAGAACAAAATCAAGATTCACTATCAATTGGGAAGGAATGAGGAAGGAAAAGTAAATGATTACGTCGGCCCCGTTATATTTACGAACAATTTAGAAATTGCTGGTTATCAAAAATTACGCATTCACATTGCTGAAGGTGGATCGGTGCCCAATGTAATTAAAGTTGAATTTAAGGAACGCGCAGAAGATCCGAATCCGATCGGAGCTTTTTTTAAGGAAGGTTTGAAGGCGAGAGATACAGTTGAATTCGATCTTGCTGACATTGCGGCTCAAAGAAAAAGAATTAATGCAATTATTATCGTGATTGAGAGAGAGCGCGTTCTTCCTGATCGTCAAAGCGGCTCATTTACAATTGATGAATTGACACTTGTCGGTTCGCCTCGCTCTGAAGCTCGCGCACTTAATGCAAATGAGATTAAAACGAAATGGAACGATTTAATGACAACACAAATTCAAACTGGAAAAGGGCCATTCCGTTACGCATTAGAAGATATTGAAGAAAAAATAGTTGATTCGTTTGTGGTTCAAACAAATCCAGGACGTTTAGATCACGAAACCGGACAAAGAAAGATGATAGATGAGAATTTGGTTCTTGAAACCCCATTTAATCCGGTTTTTAATTTTAACGCGATCGTTGCAAATCATCCTCAGCAGCGCTTATTCTCTACCCAGATAGCCGGTGAGGAAGTGTGGATGAATATTAATTTTGCTCCCATTAAAGAAAATCAATTTCTATATATTCCTTATCCAACCGAAAATCAGCGTCAAATACTCACGCTTCGCGCCTTAAGAACGGGATTAGGCGCCTTCTCACCGGATGTCGCTTCCAAAGAAAATTTAGTGTATGAAGCTAATCGCTACATCAAATTTCTTCAGGACCGAAATATTCCTCATACAGTGTTGTTGCGCGGACAAAATGATTTGTTTTTGGGATTCAATAGCTTAGGTGCTTGGGCTTCTGTGAATCACTTACATTTTCATGGTTGGTTTGAAGCGCCGGGCAGCACAGCCATTGAAAAAACATCTCGAGAACTTCTGAGTGAATCGAGCGGTGTTAAGATTGAGAAAACAATTAATTATCCATCTATAACAAAAGTATTTAGCGAAGGCGGTTTGACGATTTATGTGAACCCCAGAAAACGCAACAGATTGCCGGAATTTCCCGGTGGCACCGGTGCCGTTGAATTGGCAGGACGAGTTTATACGAATGAACAGAAATTTCAAAACATTGCGAATAATGAAGAAGGCGCAAAATTTATTTCCGAAGCTTTAAAAATCGGATCCTTTTCTGAAGAAGAATTTGATGTGTTAGAGCAACAGTTTGTGAATCAGTCGCCTAAACAAGAGGAGCGTGCTGAAGTACGTAAAGCGGAGACCCAGTTAATAAGAGAAGAAGCGCCGTCACCTCAATTATCTGAAGCGTTGCAAGCAAAAAGGGAACAGCAGTTGAGACAAGTGCTTAATTCAGCAATGCTACGGAACGTTGATATTGAAAATCAATTAAGTCATTTTGCTGATAGCGAATATTCTCAGATTACGGCACGAAAAACATTTATTCTTGCCGGAACATCTGATCGGGCTTTAGTTGGGAGCGCGCTGCGCCACATGAGTTCAGTCCGAAGCGGCTTGGTTGTCCTCTACATGCCTGGCAATGAACTTGCAATCGTTCGTGCTGAATTACGAGAAACTTTTGCTCATGAACTTGCGACAGGCCGATTGGCGATACCGGAAAATGAAAGTCAAAAATTAGGTCTCGCTCAATTTGTTGACGTCATTGCAAGGAGCCGAAATATTCCAAAGACCGATATCATGCAAGTGGTCACGGATCAAGCTTCACAAAAAGTTCTTACTCCTGAACAACTGAAAGCAATTTATCTTGGCGCAAGCCGATTACCATACGACTTAGTTGTCGCGGGATCTGCAGAACAGTTGCCGCTACCTAATAATCAAAAGACCACAGTCGAGCTGATTGTTACAGCTCTCTTTGGTGAAGCTCGCGCTGAGAAGAAAGTTTCAGTATCCGCATAAGCTGATAAATTTTTCACACGCTTTAATTTCTATCAATCAGCAGATATCGAACTTCCATATAATATGTAGGCGAATGCTCTGAGCAGATACTTAACTGATTAAATAAGATCCCTCATAAATGATGCAAATCATTCTATATTAACTGCTTACAAACATACGATTTCCTTGTAAAAGTCCTCCTCACTGGGTATACTTTCTAAAGATTCTATAAAAGAGATTAGGAGCAAGCGATTCCGTGGTGGATAAGCTCAATCTAAGAAAAACCCTTTTTTCTAAATTCATTGCTGCATTTGTTCTTGCCGCTTTTTGTTTAAATACTTCAAGTCAATCTCTTTATGCTCAAGCTCTCTCGGGAAGTCTCCATCCTCACCACGGGATCAACCAAGCGAATCCAATGACCCTCATTGATTCGCTTAAGCTTCCCGAAGAGCTAGGCATAATTCAAGATCGATTTATTCCTGAAGGTAAGCTTAATCAACTTGTCATCTACCTCCAAAGTGCCCACACCAATTTAGATTCTGAAACCAATACAAAACGCCTCATTGAATATTTCCAAAAAGAATACGGCCTTGATCTTGTTTTACTTGAAGGAGGCGAAGGCAGTTTTGACAGTCTTTTCTTTAAATCCTTTCCGGATGAGCGAATGAAGGAGAAACTTCTCAATGATTATCTTTCAAAAGGTGAGCTTTCGGGAGGTGAAGCAGCATCCATTTTGAGCGAAGATTATGAGACAAAATATTACGGAATTGAAACTCAAAGTCTTTATGATGAAAACAAACAAGCTTTTCTGAATGCCGTTTCCAAAGAAAAAGAAATCAATCAAATCTTAGCCCAGATTGAATCGAAGCTTACGGAAGAATCCAAAAACCTATTTAGCTCTGAGCCGAAAACTTTTTTTGACAAGCAACAAGCATTCAGCCGTGAGGAAATAGATTTAATAGAATATTTGAAAACACTCAAAGAGCTTTATGAATCAGAGATTCGCAATCAATTATCATCTGATTCTAAGGTTAAAGCAGAAAATCTAATTTTAGAACAGGGCACTTTTAAATCTTTTGAGACTTCCTATCCTGAGCTTTTCAAGCTCCTCACAGCCAAATCCAATGAATCACGTTTCAAAGGAGAAGACTTTGAGATTGCCATGACTCAAACGATTCAAACCTTCAAGGAAAAAGTTCTTCCCAAACTGCCAAAAGCCAGACAGATGGAACTGAATCAAATGATTCAGATGCACCAGATTGGAGCATTAAGCCAGGGGATGCTCGTCAAAAGAATCCAGGATGTTTCAAAAGAAATTAATTTCACTTTCGAAACTCCAAAAGTCTTAAAGCCGACTGCAAAGCATGCTCAAACACTTCTCTCCATCAAAGGCACCAAACTTTTTAATGAGCTTGAGACTTTGGAATCTGAACTTCGAAATGCACTCCCAAAAAGTAATCAAGAACGAACTCTTCTCGCCAATCTTTATCACTTAAAGCTCTTAAAGGATTTCTCTCGTCTTGAAATCGTTCATAAAGATTGGGATTTGATCAAAAAATATAAGCCGAGTGAATTGTTTTCAGCCGTCATTGCGAGTCCCGAAGGGGCGAAGCAATCTAGGATGGAGATTGCTTCAGCCATGCCTGGTTTGTTGCTTCGCAATGACAATCAAGCACTTGAACGCTTAGACTCGCTTTTCATTTCTCACTTCCATTTTTATGAACTTGCGCTGAAGCGTGATCAAGCTCTTTTTGAAAATATGATGAAACGTCTGAAAGAAGAAAAAGCAAAAATTACGGTAGTTTCAACCGGCGGATTTCATTCTGAAGGGATCACTCAGAAATTAAAAGCCCAAAACATTCCTTACCTTTTGATCAGTCCAAAAATTAATCAAATAGGAGATCGTTCTATTTATCTGAATGTGATGGAAGGCAAGCGCTCCTACATGAAGTACTTCAACGGAAGTCTTTGGGATGCATTAGCTCAAGACTACTCAGCAAAACTCGCTGCTTCATTAAAAGAACAAGAACTTACTCCAAGCCTTAAGAAATGGCGGGACCGGATTATTCAAAATTCAATTGCAGAAGGAAGAATTACCCAAGCAGGATCTTACACTAAATATGTTGATGCGCTCGTTCGAGCGCTACGAAAAGAATATGAAAAAGAAAGTCCATTAACTGATCACAAAATGAGTGAAGATGAATTAAAACAAAAACTGAATCAAGAACTCAATTCGTTCATGTCTCAATATTTCAATCAAATTGAATCCGTTCTAAAACGCAAGCTTGATATCTTTTCCTCTGGCCTTAAAGATTTGTGGAAACAAAAAGAAATAAATCCTAAGTCGATTAACAATTTAATCGAACGTATGAATTCCATGAGAACTTCGAATTTGGCAGAAGAACTGGTTTTGGCTCATCGTATAATTTTGCCTGTGAAGAATCAGAGTCTAATGCAGCAGGTAAAAGCGTTAGAGTCAATTAATATCAATCCTGAAGCAGCTAAAATCTATGCGGAGCAATTCGGAAATAGATTACCAAAACCTACACGCGCCGAAGCACGAACGTCAGTCCTTGACCGCCGAACTTTTCTGGGCACATCAACAGTACTTGTTGAAGGTTTGCTTTTATCCCCCTTTCCAAATTTACTTCGCGGCCAAGATAAATTAGAACGGCGCCAAATTAATTTAAGAAATCTTTTTAAAGAAGCAGAAGGGGGTTGGCCGCAAGAATATGCGGAGTTTCAAGGACGGCGATTGTCATCAGATGACGTTGCTAGGATTTATCTTTTGCCCCAATTTAAAATTTTCTTGGCCAAGCTTCAAAGGGGAAGGTTTGAAGAAAAAGATTTTCAATCATTATTAGAACTTGGAAGCAAAGCCGAGATATTTCGAAAAGCGAACGGATATCCTTTGCAGTTTTCTCCAGAAATTCATCAGCGTTTTGAATCTATTTATGATTCTTTAGGTGCTTACTTCACGCAGGCTGATGAAAATGAAAATCAGCGGTTTAGATTACCAGCCGATATTCGTCTTCCTATTTACCTCCGAGATGCTCTCAACAGCCAATGGATTGTGATACGTCAGCAAGGCAAGCTGCCACTTTTTTTACAAAATCCTCAATCCATATCTGATGCTTTCAAAGAATACACCCGAGTAGACGAATTTGCTTTGTCGGATCTATTCGAAGTTCCGCCATCAATCGCTCGATATCCCTTAAAGAAATTAGTTGAAAGTATGATTCGTGAACAACAGGCCATCAAACAGCTTACAAGCTCTTCAAGAATCAATTTGTCGGAACAAGCGAAAAACGATTTGGACGATCTATTAAAATCGGCGAAGGATTATTTACGATCGGTCGGGATTGAAGGGCCAATGGGACCTCCAATCGTAGCAGTTTTAGAACCGAACTTAAGCGACAAGCATGCTGCAATGGTAAAAGACCAAATTAAAAAAATGCATGCAAGGATTCAAGACGAACAATTACGACTTTATGAAATCGGAGAAAGAGACCTGTCTCGTTTGCTCATTGAGTTGAAACGAGTGGCCCGTCTCGGCGCTCAGTTTATAAATGCAAGCTTTGTCATTTTGTCTGAAAAAGAAAATGAGATTTGGAACAAGGTGAAGCGGGTTGTGGAATGGATGACTTCGCAAGGCTTGTTGATTTTTGCTGGCGCTGGAAACAATGAAAAAGAAATGGGCGGTGCTGCCGCCACAAGGCTTTACGGATTAGCTGCTATAGAAGGTGTTATCTCTGTTAGTTCCAAGATATCCAACGCAAATGGAATGTTTATTCCTTTTTTTGGAAATTCAACCACAGCAGATTTGGCTTATGATGTTCGTCGTCTTATAAATCCCGGGACATCATTTTCCACCGCCGCTGCAACAGGCACAGCGACGAACATATTTCATCAGCATCCAGAACTTTTTATGGGAAATGCGAAGGCAAACAGAATAAGAATGATTCAAGAGCTCCATAAACAAGGATTTGCTAAACCTACAGCTCTTAAGGCACTTCAAAACATTTCCTCATCTCGTGCCGAAGCGCGAACTACAACCTATGAGCGTTTACATCAAGCTACTTTTCGAATTTCAAGTGATTCAGTCAGACATATCGTCCCAAGACAAAATAAGATCAAAGTGAATGCTGGAATTGATTTTGTCGTTTTAGATGGTGAAAATTTACCAGCAGGAGCCCAAGATTTTTTAACAACTGCTTTGGGTAATAATTGGCAAGCTGATTTCGATGAACAACAGAAATTAATTTTATTTTTCAGATTACCGCATGCTGAACCGCTCGGTTTGATTTTGCCGAATCGGAGAGGAGAAGTTGTTTTAATCCCGTTGATCGATAAATTCAGAATGGCGCAACTGGCCAGCATTAATGAAATTAATCAGAATTTCAGGCGCTTTATCCAAGATTCTTTTATTCAGCCGAGTGGTTACCGGAAGGTTTTGCCTATTATATATTCAGCACCCACCTATGTATTTATAGATCCAGCTCAGCGGAACGATAGTAAATTTCAAATCAGTTATTTCCAACGTATAAGTACCTCTGGAATTCCAAATGGAAAAGATGTTCATTTTCGAATTACTTTTGACCACGAAGATTATGAACGCGCATTGCGACAAGATAATCCTAAATTTTATTCGTTTGGAATTGGCGATCGAATTTTTATGCGGCCTCTTCTTACGGAAAGGATTTGGTCCGAATTTCATCCACTCAGAAACAGGCGAGAAAAAATACAAACTAGGCATGATATTAATTTGTTAGATGATGTATTTTCATTCATTGAACCGCTTTTGCTTCACGACAACAGAAATTTGCGTCCGAGAAGCATAGATGCGGGAAGTATAGTGGGCCAGGTTTATCATTGGTTCATATGGAATGTATCCGCAGAATTTACGGAAAGCGGAGTTAAAATCAACTTAGTTGATCCAACTGAAAATAAAATTGTTTATAACATTCCTTTTTCAAATGAACCCATCGAAAAAATATATTTTGAACGATCAAGAAGCGGAGGATTTACACGAAGTGTTCAACCTTGGCGTGAAGGGGAGGAAGATGCTGCGGTTGCATTAGCAATCTTCGCGTTAGGATTAGTTAAAAATCAAGGACAGCCTCATTTTTTTGAAGGAATTCCAACACCGACAGAATTTCCGGAATCAGCTCGTTTGTGGTTGAGTTCACAATTGGACCGTGACTTCGCGGAAGCTCTTCAGTCACTTAATCCAGAGAACGCCGAAGATGAAGAAATTCTTCAACGCGTCGAAGAAGCAATTAGGTATATTTCCCATGACCAGTTACGTCAAATGGATTTAATTCGGTTTAATGTTCCGGATCGACTTTCTGGCGTAAGTGTCCGCCACCAATATAAAATGCAGACTCTTCTAAATATGTTTACTCGTGAAACTCCTCCCAATGCAAACGTGCTCTTTAAACTCGCACTTGCAACGAGAGATCTGAAATTTCTTTCCACAGTTCTTAAACAAGTAGTCAAGATAGAAGAATCTGGAGAATTGTTGAATCCAAAATTTTTAAATCTCATTCGCATTTCAGCAACCCAAGGAAGTAGAGCGCTCCTTGAATTAAAGGACAAAAAACTTCATCCTCGCGCCGAAGCGCGTAGTATCGAATCTAATGTGACCGCACAAATTATTAAAAAAATTACCGATGAGTTAAAACAATCAAAGAATTCGCATCAAGCTTGGATCGATTCATTAAGAAAAAGCGTTGCTTATCTGGTTTGGGGATCAAAAAACTCAGCGGCACCAAATTGGGCAACAGAATTAGGAATCAATAATGTTCTCGATTCCGCTCAACTTCTTGAAATTGGCAAAGGCCTTCAAGATTATTGGAAAGAGCAAAGATGGAATCTGAATGATTTAAATTCTGAGATCCTTTTTTTGGCTAATCCAAGTCCAGCGGATACCTCTGAGAAGGAATATCAAGAAGGTGAGCAAAGAAAAATTTACCTTGCCGGCGGCAATTTAGAAGAGCAACTTTTACGTGACATGGAAAGTGGTCTTGCATCGGTGTTTCATATTCGAGATATAAAACCTCATATATTGCAAGAAAGTACTTTGCCTTCGGATAATGAAATTTTAAAAGATTCTGTCCGTCGATTTATTTCACGGCTTCTGACCTGGACAGCCCGACAAGGCGCAAATAAATTTGATGATCGTTTTCTTTGGGCATTAACTGTGATGCTTGATCCGATTATTCATGACATGGATCTGGGCCTTGTTATTTCAAAGAGTGAAGCCTTGTTCTATAGTTCGAAGACACCCGACTATGGTCGTCAAATTTGGTCGAAAGGCGGCCGACAGTCGATTCCCTATTATCTACTTTCCATGCTGACCAACCTTGAACGTGTTGATGAAAATGGAAATCCTGTTTTTCAACCTGACGGTAAGCTTGCAATGATCAGTACAGAAGAAATAGAAAATTTATTGATCTCTGTGTTAACAAGAACCGAAAAAGATTGGAACGATCTTAATTTTCGTTCACCTTTCCACGCTAAATCTTTTCGGGAGCAAAAAGGTGCTCAAATTCTGAATGTTCCTCTTCGTAGCAAAGCATTCGAAGAAGAAGCGCCTGAGTGGCAACGCACTTTGCCACAATACGAAAACTCTGATCTTTTTCAAAAGGCAGTTTTTCTAACTTGGCCTGAGTTCAAACAAGAGTTTCCGAATTTAAACCAGCTCGTTCGTGCTCAAAATCCGGAACTCTTTAAAAGAATAATCGATTATAGCCAAAAAATTGAGCGTGCAGAAGTGCGCAATGCCGAGGTTCGAAGCCAAGAAACAAAACTTCCTAGCGTGGTCTATATTGAGAAGGGAACTCAGGCTCATCAGGAGCTCCTCGAACTTATGACGTCTCAACCTCCTGAGAAAACATTAAAAGAATTTATTCAAAAAGAGTGGGGTAAAGATCCTATTCAATTACCACGAATTGTTTTAAGGCCGATGGTTATCGGGTCTGAGAAGAAAACAAGTTTTGAAAAATTGGGTTTTAAAACTGTTGATGAAAGTCAAACCATTGCTGAGTTTAGAAAAATTATTGAGCAAAACCTTAAACAAGAAATGATAAGCGATGTTCAAATTTCAGAAGAATCAAAGCGATTACAACGATTAGAAATATTCTTTTCTTCTAAAATTAAGTTCAGAGGGCAAGAATTCGAAAAAATTACACTGTTAATTCCTCAGCAAAAGCAAATTTCTAAAATGAGCCATTCCTTTCAGTCTTTGGTGGCCGAAGCCAGAAAAGAAAACAAGGCAGAAAAGAACTTTACGTCAGAAGAATTTGAGAGACTGGTTACTTATTTTATAAATAAAGTTGTTACTCTTGAAGAAAATGTGCCCGTCCCACACGACCTTATTTTACCGGATCGCAAAACCAAACTTGATCTTATTGGAAAGTTAGAAATTGCCAGCGTTGCGCAGCCAGATTGGGAATTTAGCATTCTATCAGAAGAAGAATTAAAAGATCTTGGACAAAAAATGGCAGAAGAGCAAAAAATAACAACTCAGTCTTTAAGAAAAGAAGCAAAGCCGGCGCCTGCTAAAAAAATTGTTGCTGAAAGTTTACTTCAAATGCCATTTGAAACTGAAGAAGAACGAACCATTGTCAAAGAGTGGGCAGAGTTGACTGCTCTCCCTATCCAGTTTTATGAACGTAAAAATGAGAATGGAGCACCTTATGTATTAGAACTGAAAAACGAAAGAATTGAGCGGCTTGAAATCGCGCAAAACATTCGATTTGCTGAACTTGTAAAATTAACGCGTGATTTAATGGCCAATATAGATGCGCCACAAAAATTTTTAATTGAAGAAAACGGGAATGATATTAAAAAAATTGAGATGGCATTTTATTTGAGCCTTATCGAAAGGGCACTTAAGAAAATGGAGGATTTTAAAGCATCCAAAACAATACCTCTTTCCAAAGTTCTTGATGATTTAAGTAAGCAGCCAGAGTTTCAAGCAAGTCCATTGAGTGAACAGCTGGCTCGAATTTCAGATATCTTGAACTCTTATAATACCAAAGGAGAGGTATCTCAGATTACTGATTTTCAAAGGATTGTTGATCAAGGTATTATTAGCACCGGGACCGGTCCGGCCATCATTGTCGGTTATTTTTTACAAAAATTAGGATACAAAGTTTACTGGGTTTCATTATTTCGCTTGAGCGAACAAAAGAAAGCTGCGCCTTATATCGGTTTATTACTGGAGAAAAACGGTCGTTCGAGCTCATGGGGCCTCTCGGTCGAAATACCTCAAAAGCCATCCAAAAAAAATAGAATGTTAGCAAATACAAATACAAAAAATTATCTCAGTATGCTAGGAGGTACATTCGAAGATATTAAACCTGCACTTCAAGAATTGAAGTTAGGCAATACGGTTAAAGCGAGTACGAATGATGCACTCAATACCAAAAGTCAACATCCGCTCATTTTGCAGCCACATGCTTTCGTTTCACATTACCTCCAAGGCGTTTATGTGGCTCTTTGGTACGATTTGAGCAAGAAATATTATGATGAAAATAGATACGCCAAATCTATTGTAGCGGTTAAAAAAGCTCTTGTGATGGAACCAAATCACGCTGAATCTCATTTCCAATTGGGTTTAAGTTCTTATAAGCTCGCTGCTCAAATTGTCTCATCGATTCCGCCCGATCAAGAAGTATTTTCATCACATGAGAAATACTTTGATCAGGCCATCAATGCTTTTGAAAAGGCGATCAAAATTAATCCAAAAGCAAGAGTAGACCATTTTTGGAGCAATTTAGGGTCCGCTTATTTTCAGAAAGCCCAAGATCAGGAAAATGAACGCGACACGAATCGATGGCTTATGAAATCTGCTCGGGCGTTTAGTCGAGCTTTAAACATAAATCCTCGAAATGCTTTGGCGGAGGCTGGACTGGAAGAAATTGCAAAAATTCTTCGGGGAGAGGTGCGGACAATTCCTGAAGAGGAACTCGAACATATTCTTTCTGGAACAATTGAATTAGCGCTAACTTGGGATAGCAAGCCAGTTGATATTTTTTATAATAAGGAACAAATTCGCAAACATCTTCTTGACACCCCCAAAAATCACGCTCGTTTATCTTCAATTGCTCGCGCAATTACAGACCAGGTCAAAATGAATACAAAACGCACGAGATATTATGTAGTAAGCCTTCAAGGAAATTCTATCCACATCCGAGATGTTGTTCGACCCCGTCAGGCCCGGGGCGAGGTGCGGAGTGAATTACTTCCCGAAGATATCAATTTGGCGAAGGAATATGGATTCATGTTGGACTACAAAATTGGCTTGAAAGATATTTGGGAAAAACTGAAAGAAAAGTACGGGATTAAGTTCCTAAGAGAACCAGCGAAATTTCAGAAAGAATTGAAAAATAAGTATCCAAAACTAATGGCCATAAAACAGTGGATTAGAACTCAAATTAAGACTTTAAAGGGTCTTTCCAAGCGCGGCTTTAATTGGGAGGTATCGACAGAACTGCCTCAGAAACTTTATCCTGATCAAGGCGTACTTGATTACTTCAGATTTGGCGCTGACTTTCTCTTTGTTGTTCAAAACCAAAAAATTTCTCTCAGAATAAAAGATATAAACACCCACAAAGATCTTAAACCAAGAGAGTTGGAACAACTTTTTAAGCAACGCTTTCAAGAAGGGGGACAAGAAAGGGTAAAGGGAGTGATCAGACAGTTGCAAACAGGCATGCCGATTGATTCAATTATCGATCGACAGCCTTCCAAAGCCTTTTCATCTCGCGCTGAAACGAGGGTTAGGGTTGATTTTCTGATACTTTCCTCAGCCGGATTTGCAAGCATCGCCGCAGCAATTACTGGAATCATCATTGAGAGAATGCCCTACGGTCCTTTGAGATTGATTCAACTCTTATATAAATTTATTTTTTATGCTGTTGCTATGCGAATGAATCCAAAAAAATATGCAGCTCAAGGATTTTCTGAGGCAGCGCCCCAAATCCGAAAACTTATCGTGAATACCGTCGAGCGATTAAAGGATAAGACATTCTTGATTGACACTTATATCGAAGTTCTTCACAACAGCAATCCGGATGTCAGTTCTGAAGCGGTAGCAGCTTTGGTCAAACTTAACAAACAAAAAGACTTAGATCGAATAAAAACTGTAGAGGCGCTTATTGACCATCTGCAATCTGAAAATTATTTCGTACGAATGAAGATTGTTGAAGCGATTGTAGAATTGGCTGATGAAAAGATGTCAGCTCTCGAAAAACTTGAACGTCTTCTTCCAGCAACGAAAGAAATTAAGATAGAAGGCCGAACATTTTATATATCTCAAGAATTTTTTACTCGCGTTGCTGCGGCTCAAACGATTGGTAAACTTGTACTTAAACAAGATCAGATGAAAGTTGCTGCCGTCGATATTTTGAACAAAACTTTTGAAAAAAATACTGCGGAAATTTTAGACACGTTAAAAAGGAATGATAAACTATTTGATCTTGCATCCAATCCGTCTTCGAACTTATATGTAGCAGAAGAAGTTGCTAAAAGTTTAATTCAGCTTGCCCCGTCACGTAAAAGTGAAGTGGAAAGCCGACTGGCTGAGTTAAAGAAAAAAATTTATTCTTCCAAGCCATTAGAAATTGGAAGCGTACCCATTTCTCCCGGTGACAAACGCGTTTTCTTCAGACAGCTTCCTGGTAAATTGGAAAATGGAGATCTTGATAATTTTGTAGATCAAGATGGAATACTGAACATTTTTTTACCTCCTCAGACAAATCAGACAAAACGTAGCTCGGCAGGAACAGGAGTTCAGGAAGCGGTGGGAGCACTACATAAAGGCGATTGGAATCTTGCAATCAGGGCATCGTCGGGACGTGTTCCTTTTAATCTTGAGATTTCAGTTATTCCAAATAGGGTAGATCAAGAAAATGGCAAAAATAAAAAAGTTGAAGAAACCAAAATAATACTTCCTATCTCCCCAACTCCTACATGGACAACTGTTCATGTTTCCATCCCCGACGGTCGTCCCATTTACTTCGCTACTTCCTTTGAGGGTAAAAGGGATTCACCGGCTGTCCTTCAGCTTGCTGATTTTCAGCTTAATGAAACTTCTGAACCTTCACGAGCCGAGTTGCTGACGAATGCCCGCGCTGAAGTGCGCACAGAGACAGAGTCAATTGAACAAAGAATATTGGATCTTGAGAACGGGCCGCCAATAAACGGGTTTGAAAGATTCCAAGCCATTCGAACATTATGGGCGCCTGAGAATGCAAATAAATTCGGTCGTTTAAAATATTTAATCGCTGAAAAATATAAAAATGTTATTGGAATACGCAATTTAATCCCCCGTCTTATCAGTCCTTTAGCGCAGAATCAGGAGGCACAGTTTAACGAAGCCGCAGGAGAACTTTTTATTGCAGAGGCTCTGGAAAAACTTTTCAGTCCTTACTATCAGGTGGAAGTTCTAGGACTTGGTCTTAATATCGGATACCGTGAATTTGATATATTTCTTAAAATTACTCGGCGAGAAGGAATCAATCCTCCCTTAAATTTGAAACTAGAAGAAGGACTTTATTTGGTGGAAGCAAAAGAAGATAAGTCGCAAAACCTTCAGAACGTTATCAATCAAACTCTTAAATCTCAAGTCCCCAGGCAAATTAATAATGCAGAACTTTTAAAAGAAGCCGGCGTTCCGGTTAAAGGCATTATCGTGGCAGTAGGTGGGAAAAACGGTGTGGCTGTGGATAAAAAAAATGGTGTCTCTAATACTTTGAAAGAAGAAAATCTGTCCAATTTAAAACCTCCTGATCTAAAACTTCCTGTTTATTCCATTATTGTAAATAACTTTGATGTAGAGACCGAAAAAGCTCCACAGGACACATTGGTTCCGCTGCCAACGGATTCAGACATTCAAGCTTGGACGAATCAACGAACGAATATCTTAGCTCTCTTCGAAAATATTTTTAATCCTCATTTTCAAGCGTGGTACGGATTAAAACAAACCAAGCGTTTAGGGAGAGAGCAGCACAAAATCACAAAACAAGCGGGTCATGCTTTGCGTATTCTTCTTAAGAGGGAAGAAAGGCGCATTGAGCTGACTAAAAAACAAATGACGTTAAGGCGGAAAGAAAGATTAGAGCGATTAAAAGATTTGAAAGAAGGTCAAAGAAGAGAAACTGAATCATATGGTTGGCAGATATCTTTCCGAGAGGCCTATCAAGAATTGCGTCGAGCCGTACCAGGAATTGATGTTCAAGAGCCGGCCGAAGAAGTTCTTTCTGCAATATTAGATCGGTATTTTACGGAGCAGAAAAATATACCATTGGAAAATTTAAGGAGACAATTGCAAGAACAATATCGGGAAATGCAGGTCAATCTTTCCATTCGGGAACGAATCATAAAAACCATTTACAGTCTTTCTCAAAGTTGGTTCTTCGACTCGCCGTTGCAAAAATTTTTCATTAAATGGTTTTTGGGGAAACTTCCACTTACTGTTGTTCGTGATCCGCGAAATGCTTGGAACTGGCTTAAAAGTCAATACCCTACGCCTATTTCAATACAACAATCTCAACGTCAATCACAACCACAACGTCAATCTGAATCCCAAACGCAGCCGCAAAGAAGAGAAAGAATTCAGCGAACTCAAAGGGTCGATACGATCGAACAACAAATTGAAGGACCACATGGATGGCTTGAAAGTTTTAAAAACCATAAGAGCGAATTTAATGCTGGGGTTCCTGAAGAACAGTTTGAAAATGAGGTGAGAAGAGTTTTAACCGCTTATTTTCAACAGTTTGTTGATCAAGCTAACGGGCAAGGAATTCCGGTAAGATTAAATGTTCCAGAAAGGGAAATCAGAAAAAATATTAATTCACCAGATATGGGTTGGCAACAAACGTGGGACTGGCTTCAAAGTCAAGCTCCCATCCGCTCCGAAGCGCGCGTGAACATTGATGATTTTTTAGCAAGCGCTGAAGAAATTATAATCCAGGAGGAGAATGCATTCGCATTGCAACAGAAGGAGGAATTAAATTTGAGAGAAAGGGAGGACATTTTAGACCGGATTGATAACGCTGTTTTGAAACCTTTAAATGATTTCACTTCTCGAATGAATCCATCTCAGAAAATATTGGCAAATGAGATTCGTGATCGAGCAGAACGATTTAAAGCTAAGGTTGCGGTGGTGCGACCGGAAGTTTCCGTCACAAAGCATGAAGATCTTTTAATCGTTCGCATTCCCAATGAAGATATTATTTACGCAACCAATGTGGATGAATTACAAAAAGGACTAAGGAAATTGAAACCTCCTCACTATGTCACAACCAATGTTACTCATAATCCAAATGATTCTGCTCACGATCTGATTTGGATCGAAAACCCAGTCACTCGCGAAGGCAAAACGATAAAATTCGGTTCTACTGCAGAGGAAATTAAAACAGTTATTAGCGATGCCTTAGCCCGCTCCGAGATGCGGACAGAGGACACTGCTAGTGCAGAGCAAAGGAAGGAATGGAAAAACAGAATGTTGCGTTATTTAGATGCTGGACAAAACAATGAATTAATTAATTATATCAATACGGTCCATAGGCCATATTTCATCGGTTTTCTCAGGGCGAAGCGTGTTAGAGAAGACGCTAACGGAATTGTTGATGACTTCATAGGATTCTTTTTCGAAAAATTTCTAGAAAAAACAAAAAGCAAACTTGAATCAGTGGAACTCAAAGGTGAGCCAGAACCCTTGCTTGACACTGTTATTATTCGTCGCTGGATCGACTTTTTGAGACAGCGTGGATCCCAAAATAATTTATTTAAACAATTGGCTGATGCGGAAGAGAAAGAAATGATTGATTTAGCAACCGAAAAGGATACTGTAACAGAAATTATCGAGCGGGAAGACATAAAAGCCTATAACAAAAAAATAGGATCTCTCTATATTCGAATTATGGACTTTATAAGTAAAGGCTTGAGTGATAGAGAACGAGACATTTTTATTGCTCGGCATATCAATCATGAAGGATATGAAGAAGTTGCGAGGAGGTTTGGCATAAATGTTAACGCAGCTCGCATCATTGATTTTCGAGTACGCGGAAAAATTCGTGGAGTTTTTCAAGCTGACTTTGATCAAGTTAGCAGTTTACTTCGTCGCGCTGAGGCGCGGACAAACGAAAACTCAAAGGCACACAAGCACAATCTCTTTCGTAGAAAATTGCCTTTGACGGCAGTTGCTCTATTGGCTCTTGGAATTGGTTCGGACATGCCCTATCCAACTGTCGAGCCAAAGGTAAATCCAAAAGAAGAACTTTTGAGAACTCAATCAAGTATTGAATTTAACGATGTTTTGGAACAAGCCCTTAATAAAATTCCAAATCCAATACGGACACAAATTAATAAAATTCCAAGTCCAGTAAAAGTTGATCCGTCAAAGAACATTTTATCCGCGATGGAGCGTCAAGACGTTTTAATTCGTGAATTAGTAAAACGCTACTTGTTAGATCGTTTTGGAATCGAAGAAGACAAAATTTTGGCAATCAAACGTCCTACTCGATGGTTTAGCGCGCCTGGCAAACCAATTCCTCCTTCAGCTGATGAACGAGTAATCGTTTATTTGGGTCTTCACTCTTCAATCGTGATCGATATAAAAAAGAAAAGCGGCGGCATTAACATAAAAAATCTCCAATTGATGCCCGACGTCATCAAGAATCAATTCAAAGAGGAAGGAAAATTAAAAAAAATTATTGATGAATTATTAAAGCTTTTGAGGGAAGAAAAAAATTCGGATATTTTGATAAGCCCGATTTATACACTTGGCAATATTGGACCGCAAGCCAAAGAAGCTATTCCAATATTAAAAAAAATATTTGAGGAAACCAAAACCAAAAAAATTCTTGAACATGAAGATAAAGAATTGATCAAGACGATTGAAGAAACGTTGGAAAAAATTGAAGGACAAACTAAGGTCTCTCCGCGCGCTGAGGTGCGGACTCAAGAAATAAAACTTCCTAATGTCATTTATATTGAAGAGCTTATTTCATCCCAAGATTCTAAAACAGCTTTGAAACTAAGTGAAGCAGAACGTAAAAATCCCACTTTCGCTGCAAATCTTGGCGGCCGCGCTGAGATGCGAAATTTTGAATTGATACCGGCCCCTCTTGATTTGAAAAAATATTTGGATCAAGACGAAAAAATTGAACAGATTGTTTTGGTTTCGGACAACAGCGGCACGGTTGTCGAAAATAAAAATGCGCAAATGAACAATACTACTGTTAATCGTTTACGGCAATTTCTGGGAGGAAAAGGCAACTTTGTTATTTTGAACACGGGAGATCCTGAAAAGGATGTTTTTGGAATATCTCAGACACCTTTAATTGAAACCTTGGATGCTGATTCTTCGTCACGTTATTTCGCTACAACAGATGGCGGAAGTAAAGGTTTTAGCATTAGAAATGCGCGACAAAATAAATTGTTTAAGAGCGGTCCTTGGCCGGTGAAACTGCGGATTCAGATGGCAAAGGAATTGATCAATGGATTTTATGAGCAACTGTTGAAACGTCAAGGTGTACTGGAAAACCTACTATCCGTAATTTCAAATGAGCAAATTCAGCACGCCAGGCAAGAAGCTTTAAGCCGTCTGAACTGGATTGAAACTGCAGGTCAGTGGGGAAAAAAGAGCAAGGGTGCGCCCTATTATGAATTTTCACTGCTTGAAGACGGTCCGATCAAGGATAAAATCGGGTATGCCTATCTTTATGATGTGAGCAGTAAAGTCACTTTAAAATTGGAAGGCAAAGAAGTCGGAAGTGCTCTTGATTTCACTCGTGCCATTGAAAATTATTTTCGACAATATGCGCTATCCCATAAAGAAAAAATAAACGTTGCATCTGGTAAATCCTGGGTGGACTTGACTCGAACCACAAAAGCCGTAAGTGCTGAAAGGATTTTTCGCCAATACGTATCACCAAAACTAAATCACGCGAAAAAGACTTTGGTGATCATTATTGGGGACGCAGGTAATGATCTTCCGACCCTTAACCTTGAGTTTTCCGGTCTTCCCAATCTTGTCGTTCTGCCCATTTTCTTAAGCCATGATTCCGTCTATGCCAACGAAATGCATTCTGATGTGTTTGTGGCTGAGAAGGAGCATACAGCCGGTGCAAGTCAAGTTCTCGATTTTCTCAATATGATTTCCGGAAAGACTGTCGGCCAGATCCAACCTTTGAATGCTATGAAATATACAACTCACTCTGAAGTACGCAATGACGACGAGATGGTTCGGCAATGGATTCAAAATAATAATCAAGGTGAAATGGTTGTAAGGTCGGATGATAATAAAGAATTTAAATTTACATATAAAACAATCGTGGAAAAAGATTCCGGTTTAGGCGAACAAAATGTTTTGGAGGTTTACGATGCTGGCCAAAAGGTAGGATTTGTTCATTTTGATATTAGCGATCAGATGGTGAACGGAAAAGAGGTCAAAGTCGCAAGGATTAAAATCAATTTCAATTTTGAAATTTTGAGCGGCAAAGGAATTTGGGTGAAGTCTAATTACCGCCGTCGTGGTCTCGCCGCAGCTTTATTGGGTTTAGCGATTCGCATTGCCAAGGCAAAAAAAGCACTCATCTTAAGAGCAGAAGAAGTTGAAGAGCCGGATTTTTTTGAGCATGCACAATTTGTTGATAAGGGAAACCGGAACTATGAGCTTCAGCTTGATCGCAGCGATTTAATCATACCGCCTTTGGAAATAAAAAAATCCCGCGCTGAGGTGCGAAGTGGAGCCATTCAATCGATCCCTAATGCCGAACGAGTTAGAGAACTTTTGCAAAATCGGACCCAGCTTCCTGATCCTTTAACCGTAACAAGTTTTTCGGAAGCAGACATTCGTGCGGGAGCGATATTATCTGGCTTCAAAGAGCCTCAAATGTCTAAGACGCTTGAGGAATTAGATCAGATTTTGCCGTATCTTCTTGAAATCGTAAAAGTTCTTCTCAAAGATTTAACCCGATATGAAAAAATTCTTGTTGCTGGGCGAGATGCCAACGTCTTTTATTTTGCTCTTAGAGTTCTTTTGGCCGGCGGTCCTTATCAAGATAAAGTAATGCTTTATCCAGGAAGTATGGATTTCTGGAATCATTTCAATCAGTATCCCGTCGAAGAAAAAAGGAAATTCTTTTCTCAATTCGGAATATCGAAAGAGGCAATAGAAGACGGTAAACAGTTTCTCGTTTTGGATAGCGGTTTTTATGGAAGCATTGTCGATTCAACCCGGAAAGCCATCCAAGAAGTTTATGGTTATTTGGTCCCTGATCTTGATCGATATCCTTCTGCAAGGAATCTTTCCGTAGTTAGGGCGTTTCCTGGAAAAATGGTTTCAGATAGTACGACTTTTGCTGAAATGTTGTTACGCATTGATATCAATAAAAACCAACTTCAAAATATTTTTCCCAAAACGATCGGCATCCAAGGGATTCACAGTTACGAAACTGCCAATTCTCTTCTTGCAACAGCCATCCAGCTCTTGCCAGTTCATCATGGCCCATACGATCATTTGGAGGAAGGGTCTGATGGGCGTTTGTATTTTGTTCCAGCCGGAAACGACGTCGTTGAAGAGAATGTGGATAAATTTAGCTATCATAACGATTCCAGAGTAAACCCATATGCAGCTTTACTCATCCAACACCGCATCGTTTCTTATTTTTTGTCGCAAAGAAAAAATTTGCCTATCACTCGCGCTGAGGTGCGAACGAAAAATCTTATCAATTTGATGCTAGATCGAAGAAATTTTTCCCGTTTATCTCTGGCTGGATTATTAGGATTGGTAGGAATTCCATCCGCCGTTCTTTTATCTTATAAGAGTATCCATATGCAGAAAAAACCAGAAGGACTTATTCTTCCGCCGGTCAGCTCTCAGATGAAAATGTTTTTGAATGATCCAGAAGTCCTGAGCACATTTCATGCGCCAGTAAAAAGTTTTAAAATGGTGTCCCGTTTGGCAGATTTGCAAATCGCATGGAGAAATGAAGGGATTGGTCAGCTAACACGAAAAATTATAGAACAATATGAGGAAGATACAAAAAAAATTGTTTCTGAAGAAGTGAAGCAAAAACTTAAAACTTTCCAATCCATGATTGCAAATCCCAAGACAGACCCTTTTAAGCTTTTAGAGCTTTATACCCAATTAGAGATTGCTATTGGTGAAAGTTATGGAGCAAGATTCTGGTTGAACAAAGGTTACAACCTTAGTTTCCATGGACTGAGGCATATTGAGTTTCAATGGCTGGTTCACGAAATGCAAAACGGTCCTATTCGATCCCTTCTGTCATTGAAGTTGCAGCAGGCTTTGGATGTAGCAGAAGCTTATTTATTAGGTCGCATTCCTTGGGATGATAAAGTGGTCCAAGCATTTTTGAATATCAAGGTCGAGCTTGAGAATAAAAAAGACTTAATTGATCGTATCAGAACAACGTACGAAAATATTGTGTCACAAGATAAGAAACGTTTTCTCGATTTATTTTATCAACGTTTTACTAAAGAACAGATTCTAGCCACGAGCCGTTGGTTTTCTGAACATCATGTTCGAATTGCTTTTCCGAAGAATCACCCCTGGTATGACCTTTATCTGATCTCCTTTCGCGCAGCATTGGAACCTTTGCCGCCCGCTCGCTACGAAGGAGTGATTCTCGAACTTTCAAAAGAGGCAGTTAGCGGTGTATCCTACGATTTTAGAACAGACGTCATTTATTTTTCATTTGAGCATATGTTTCAAGGTTTGGATACGCCACTTAGTAATTTTTTAGTGACAAAAGATTTTTGGACACCTATTTGGGTTATCATTAACCATGAGTTATCACATCGTTGGGATTTTCAACAATTGCCTGTGAGCATTCGAAAAAGTTTTTATAATGTCAGTTGGAGTACCGAGAAGGTTTGGGCATTTAATAAGCGAAGACAACTAGAAGACATTCGCGCCAATGATCCATTTGCGCCCAATGCCGATCAGTTACGGGATTTTGTTTTAAACTTTCAAGCAGGGAAATCAGGTTATGCGGAAGAAGATATCGCCGTAACCGTTGAGGCATTACTTGAACCAAAACGTGTGGCATTTGAAGTTGCTCGGGCAATCCAAAATCTTCAAGAAGGAAGACCGCATCTGGCCAATAAAATTGCATTTGCTTACAAATTTTGGGAAAGAATTCCTGATCCCAATGGTTTATGGATCGTTCGATTGGATCAAGCAGAACCTGGCCAATTATATGGGACGTATGCTTATCGAGACCTCTCAGGCTATGTTTATAAAATCACTTTGCTTCCAAATGGAAAAGCGACAAAGCCCGTATTAATAGATTCCTCCATCGATCCCAATAAATTTCTTCATCAAGAAAAAAAATCCCGCGCTGAGGTGCGCAGCGGAGATAAAAAAGTACAAGATGCAGTAGAACATTTCTTATTAAAAAATTTTGGAGTTCAATCACTATCTACGGAAACATTGCAACAAATTATTAATCAACCCGATCAACTTGCGTCCATACTGATCAGCGCGTTGAAAGTACGCAAAGGTGCTCAACCTAAATTTACAAAACGAGCACCTCAGCTGATTCCAGATCTAAAAAATGAAATAGCTAATGCTAAGATACAAGTGTCAACGCCTCCGCCAGCGCCAGTTCAACCTTTATCGATAACTACCAATTTCAAACCTTCGATCGAACTTTTCGGCAACAGTTATGTGCGGGATTTAAATCCAAAGGAGGTTGGAGTATTAGCTCCAAAAACTGCTGACCTGAAATATAACAGATTTATTCGGGATGAGCATTTGCAACAAATTGCAAAACAACTAGAGCAAGTTGGGTTGAGTTCTGTTTTGAAAAATGTGGGTTATACACGAACCCAAATTCCGGCGGGAACCCGTCCCTACATTGCGCGCATTTTACAAAGAACAAATCAACAGGAAACGTTGCAAAAGATACGTGGAGAAATATTAATTCCTGATTATCCAAAAGGACGAGAGAGTATTCCTATTGAGATTAATAGTGTTTATCCAACCGAAGTAATCAAATTGGTTGCAGAAGGAGGGCCTCTTGAAGCCGAATTTAAACGTTTGTCGATAGATGGGCAAGAAGGAATTAGAAGATCGACAGAAGCTTATCCGAATCAGGTTCTTCCTAAGAGAAACGAGGCCACTTTACTGGGCTTAATGAAGGCCGCAATTCTCCATGAAATTGGAGAGATGATTTTTTATGTCATCGAAGAAAATGCCTCGGATGAGCAAAAAAACGAAGATATTCACAATGCCGCAAAGCATTTAATCAGTGAATGGTCAGTGAGCGGGCGAAGAATTTTTCCAACCCCGATTTTTATTAAGAATCTCGTTAAAGCAATGGGTGATTCGAACGATCGTTTAATTGTCAATAACTTTGCAGATAGTTTTGTCATGTATGTTGATCGAAACTCAATTTATAAAAATTTTGGAGAAACGCATAACGAAGGGAGTAGGGAATATTTTGACAAAGTTAAGGATTTTCTTCTAATGCTTGAAAAAGAAAAAGGAAATATGTTTTCCATTCCAACCCGTGCTGAGGTACGGGGGATTTCCGAAGCGAAAATAATTGCTTTTCATGACGAACTCGGAATCGAAAGGGAAATATTTTTAGAATTAGTTGTAAAACATCCTCCGCTTGCCGGCTTAAGTCCCGCTCGGGTACGCGATGAATTTGAACGTGAACTTAGTATTTCAAAATCAGACCTTGCCCAAGCGATTGTTAAATTTCCTCAGCTTGCTGGCTATAGTCCCGCTCGAGTACGCGATGAATTTGAACGTGAACTTAGTATTTCAAAATCAGACCTTGCCCAAGCGATTGTTAAATTTCCTCAGCTTGCTGGCTATAGTCCCGCTCGAGTACGCGATGAATTTGAACGTGAACTTAGTATTTCAAAATCAGACCTTGCCCAAGCGATTGTAAAACATCCTCCGCTTGCCGGCTTAAGTCCCGCTCGAGTACGCGATGAATTTGAACGTGAACTTAGTATTTCAAAATCAGACCTTGCCCAAGCGATTGTTAAATTTCCTCAGCTTGCCGGCTATAGCGTCTCAATCAATCTTAAACCCAAATTGATAATTCTTCGTAACCTTGGAATGAATCATAATGAGGAATTGCCGGCTTTAATCAAAATCAGTACCTTCAGTGTCAATATTCTTAATTTAATGGTTGAGATTTCAAGACAGGAACGGTTGGAATTAACTAATATCAACCAAATCATCAATTTATATAGGAACCTGAATAAGAAAGTGAAAGAACTCAAAGGTCAAACTGCCGGCATTCTTATTCGTAGCAATTCAAGTGAATTAATGATGACCGTAAAACCTGTATTAAAAACCTTGATGCTTAATACCTTAATTCCCCGTGCTGAGGCGCGTAAAGTCGAATTGAAAACGGTTCCGCAAGAAGTTGCTTTGCCATCGGTAGAGATTTTGGCCAAAGAATTTTTAAATGGATTTCCGACGGAAAATGAAGTGGAACGATTTGCGGAAGCATATGCCGCAAAATCTGATCTTGAAAAAAATGAACTGTTCAATAAATTGAAAGACGAAGTGTTCAAACAATTAGAAAAGATTCGTGGAGAAATAACCCCAAAATTGAAAGAACAAATTCTTAATCAGCTGTTAAATAAAAAACAATCGGTTATGGTTGAAGAAGTAAAAGAAATCGTCCAGGAAAATTTGAAGCAAACCTTGTCATTCTCGAATGCTGTTCCGCTGCATTCGGAAATAACACCATTCCAAGAAATTGCAACACTCATCAATAATTATCAAAAAAGATCAGCAAGTGAGGTTGTTGAATTGACAGATAAATCGGTCGATCGTGCGCGAAGCGAACTTCGCAAGTTATCGAGCATCGAAAAACCATGGGTTATTGTTATGGAAATCAATTCTCCAGAAGCATTTGAGCAAGCAGCCAAAGTTGTTTCTAAAGTGGCTTCTTTAACATATGCGTTTCCATTTAAAAATCAAAATGAGCTGGCAAAAGCTCGCGCAGAATTGAGAATAAACAGCAGTTCTGATTTTCGAGTGACCGAGTATAACAATCAATTATGGTTATTTCATGAAGGTTCAATTCCCAATATTTATGCTCCAGCTGACATCATTGTTACAGCCCATCCGTTAGTGAAAAATGATGTACCTGTCTTGGGCGCGGATCACTACAAAGATGATCGAAGCGAAATAAGGTCGGATGCTTATGGACTTTTTGCTGTTGCAGCACCGATATTGTTAATGAATGAAGACATTCAACAAGGGAGTATCCGTCGTTTTACTCACGAGGAACTTACTGACTTGACCTCTTTTGTGCACGTTCTCGCGCTTGGAGCTCAAGGACGAGAAGTTCGGGCCCGAGCCGCTTAAAAAAGCGATCTTTCATTACTCTTCCTTAATCTGCATAAAAAGTTCTGTTCAGTATCAATTTTAGAAGAAGCTTCATTCTTTTTATTTTTATAAAGTCGATTTTCACAAGGCTGAAATGTAAAAACTTCTGTCAAAAATTCTTTCTTTTTTTGCGATTTTAATTGGTTACAGGTAACTTTTACTTCAGGAAAGAATATTAAATGACAAATAACAAGGGATTTACGCTGATAGAACTCATCATTGCAATAGCCGTTATTTTGCCGGTTCTTTTGGGAGCCATTGGATTAAACGTTTATATCTTTAACTCAGCGGAAACATCGAGGAGAGCAATGGTGGCGATCCAAGATGCACATACCGTGATTGAACGGATCAGAAATTTAAGCCAAACAAGTCTTGCTCAAGTGACAAGTACTTATCCGAGCGGCCAGACAGTATCAGGTTTTAGCAATTTACCTTCAGAACAAGTGACCGTTACTTATCCAAATTCCAATGCTGATCCGTTAGCCATTACGGTTTCAACTTCCTGGACGGACAGGCAAGGAAGCATGACCCGTTCCTTGGCGACGCAGGTGACACACCGATGAACAATAAAGGTTTTACCTTACTTGAATTATTGATGAGCGCGACTATTTTTTCAATCGTTTGCGTGGTTATTTTGGGTGTCTTTCATATTGGAATGAATAGCTGGAACTTTATTTCCGTACAATCCAGCCTGGCAGGTGAAGCACGAACGGGAATTGAGCGAATGAGTAAAGAACTCAGAACTTCAAAGTTAAGCAATGTCGATTCTTCGTCATCAACTCAACTTAGATTTAAAGTTCCAACGGCTGTGGATACATCAACCGGAGTTATTTCAGCCTGGTCTAATTGGATTCGATACAGTCTGGGCGGAGTAAATAACAACCAGCTCTTAAGAACGGATGAAGGAACAAATGTATCTACTGTTTATGCCAATAATGTAACGACCGTCCAATTTACCGCAAACAGTAATCCTTCAACCATTACGATGTCATTAACGAGTCAAAAAACGGCAACGAATGGGGTTTTAATCCCAGTTACTTTATCGGGCACTGTTGATTTGAGAAATTAAAATGAAAAAAAATAAAAATTATAAAATCGTAAAAGTAAATAAGCAAAAAGGAATTATACTGATTACAACTTTGGGACTAATTGCAAGCATTACCGTTTTATCAGCCGCTCTTTTAACTGCTGCGGTGATTGAAATTAAAGCATCTGAAAGATTTGAACAGCGCATGGTTGCTTTTCATTGGGCAGAGGGTGCTATTGATCAAACGCTTGTCAATCTCAAAACTAATTCATCGTATTCTGGAGTTCCTTCCACATCGGGTACCGGAAGAGTTGCCGGAAATTATTTGAGCTCCGTAACGTCACTCGGAAATAATGTTTATCGGATTTCATCTACAGGAACAATTACAGGCACGGCCGCAACTATTTCTCAAACTCGCAGTTTGCAAATTTATGCAACTTTAGCTTCTTCATCGCCATTTGCGATGTCTCTTTTTGCAAATCAAACAATTGCCATGAGCGGAAACGCGCAGACCGATGCCTACGATTCCAGAAATGGTGCTTATAATTCAGCGACAGCAACCAACGAAGGAAATGTTGGAAGCAATCGAGCAGGAAGCAATACAATTACGTTATCAGGAAATGTAAAAATTAATGGAAATGCTACGGTTGGTCCCGGAGCAGTTGTGGGCACTGCCATCACCACATCTGGCAATGCGGCCATTACTGGAACTAAATCTGCCGCTTCTACATTAAAGACATTGGATCCGGTCACTGTTCCGGGGAGCGCAACAAATTTAGGATCCATTTCGATCAGCGGAAATACGACTCAAACCTTGGCGAGTGGCACTTATGTTGTTTCTTCTATCAGCATTTCTGGAAATGGGCAATTAAATATTTCAGGCAACACTACTATATATGTAACTGGAACGGTGAGTATTGCCGGTAACGGAATTAGTACAGCCTCTAACTTACCGACTAATTTACGACTTAATGTTCAAGGAACTCAGGTGAACCTATCCGGAAATGGTGCTTTATATGCTGCCATATATGCGCCTTCGGCCCAAGTAAATATTTCAGGCAATGGAGCATTATATGGTGCTGTTGTATCGAACTGGATCAATGATTCAGGAAATGGAAAAATTCATTACGACAAAGCGCTTGGAAGTGTTAGCGGAGGTTCTTCTTCTACCAGTCAAGTTACATATTGGACTGAACTCTAGCCGTCATCGCGAGGAGGCCCAAAGGGCAGACGTGGCGATCTCGGTTTGAGATTGCTTCGCTTCGCTCGCAATGACACAACTTTAAATTTCCAAGTGACTAATAACCACTCCTATCATATAATGCGCAATTTCAAAGGTATTTATGGGAAATTTAATGACGGAACAGGATCTTCTCGCCAAAGAAAAGGGCGAACTTAAAGTTGATGGCAAAACCCTGGAGTTGCCGGTGATTGTCGGCACCGAAGGGGAGAAGGCCGTTGACATCAGCGAGCTTCGAGCCAAGACTTCCTATATTACGCTCGATCACGGTTATGGCAACACTGGAGCTTGTTTAAGCGCCATTACCTTTATTGATGGCGACAAAGGGATTCTCAGATATCGCGGTATTCCGGTCGAACAGCTTGCAGAACATTCCACTTTTGTTGAAACGGCATACCTTCTTATTAATGCAAAGCTGCCGAACAAGGCAGAAGCGGATCGATTTTCGAAAGAATTAACCGAGCACGCCAGCCTTCATCAGGATTTCAAACAAATTTTTGACGGAATTCCAAGCACGACCCATCCCATGGCAACGCTTTCCGCAATGGTTTCCATTTTATCGGGTTATCATGCTGCAGCGCCGGATGCAAAGAAAGAAGACGATGGAGAATTCAATTACAAAGTTGCGGCGAAACTTTTGTCGAAAGTCCGAACGATTGCAGCTTATTCTTATAAAAAATCAATCGGCCAGCCGTTTATTTATCCGCATAGGGCTCTTAATTATTGCGCCAATTTCCTTCACATGATGTTTTCGCTTCCGGGCGAAGAAATGCAAGTTGATGATGAAGCCGTCCGGATTTTGAATTTACTTTTAATTTTGCACGCTGATCATGAACAAAACTGCAGCACGTCAACCGTTCGTTTGGTCGGAAGTAGCCGTTCCAATTTATTCGCCTGCATTGCTGCCGGAATTTGTGCGTTGTGGGGACCTTTGCATGGAGGCGCCAATCAGGAAGTGATGGAAATGCTCGATGAAATTCATACGAGCGGTGGAAATGTTAACAAATATGTCGAAGCTGTCAAAAAGCCAAATTCTAATTTACGTCTTTCCGGTTTTGGTCATCGCGTTTACAAAACCTTCGATCCGCGGGCAAAAGTAATTAAACAGGCCTGTGATCGATATTTCAAAAAGCACGGCGTTCACGATCCTTTACTTGATGTCGCTTTTAAATTGGAAGAAGTGGCGCTCAAGGATGATTTCTTCATCAGCCGAAAATTATATCCGAACGTCGATTTTTACAGTGGCATCCTGTATAAAGCTTTGGGCATTCCGACCAATATGTTTCCAGTTATGTTTGCCATCGGCAGACTTCCGGGCTGGATTGCGCATTGGAAGGAAATGAAGGAGTCAAAGCCTCAAAAGATAGGCCGGCCGCGCCAAATCTATATCGGTCCCTTAAAACGGGATTATGTGCCGATCGAGAAGCGTTCCTAAGTGTTCCGAATCTGTATTGCTTTCTAGACCAAATCTGCGTAAAATTAACCTATCTTTACCCTAAAGTAAGGGGTAACTTTTGAACAAGTCAACTGAACAGACGGGTCATGATCGTTCGGGACGAGGCTCCAAAAAAAGAATTTCAATCCATCAAGCGCGCAAATATTTCCGAAAAAAAGACCATCGTGTTTCACCTCCCACTTTTTGGCAAAGATCTAAATAAACTTCTCAATTCAGGCCGTCCGGCTTTAAAGAATTTTCGAAATTTAGCCGTTTATCTTAATCCAGAACATGAATAAACTAACAGCCCATCTTCTATTGGTTTTTTCAATCTTCCATTTTTTAATTTGTGTTCCTCCGGCTCAAGCGACGCAAGCTTTAACAGCACCCTCTGCTATTTTAATTGATCCAGGTACGGATCGAATTCTTTATTCAAGAGCGCCGCATCGAAAACAATCTCCCGCAAGTACGGCAAAAGTAATGACTGTCTTAGTCGTCGTAGATGCTTTGTCGCTGGATCATTGGGTAACGATCAGTTCTCGCGTGGAAGGAATCGAAGCCAGCAAGCTTAATCTACATGGTGGCGATCGTCTCAAAGTAAGAGATCTTCTGAAAGCGGTTCTTATGAAATCAGCCAATGATGCTGCTGCTGCTTTGGCCATTGAAGTAGCCGGCTCGGAATGGAAATTTGCTCAAATGATGAATGAAAAAGCAAACCAACTCGGCGCTATCAATACGCGATTTGCAAATGCAACCGGACTTCCCGCGGAGGATCAATATTCTACCGCTTACGATTTAGCGATCATTATGCGTGAAGCAATGAAAAATCAATTCCTTCTTTCCACCATGAAACAAAAAAATACGACGATTACAACTTACAATGGAAAAAGTTATTATATTAAAAGTCATAATAAAATGCTTTGGCGGCAACGAAAAGTGATTGGTAAAACCGGTTGGACTCGGGATGCAAAACATTGCTTCGTCGGATTAATCGAAGAAGGCGCGCGCGAAGCCATTGTTTCCGTTATGGGAAGCCGCAAACTTTGGATTGATTTGGCATCACTTGTTGAACACGTTACCGGAATCGTTCGAAGCAGTGACCGGATTCTTTCCTATGGTTCCAAGGGCAAAGAAGTCGAACGAGTCCAGAATGCGCTGAGACAATTGAGATTTTTTCGTGGAACTGCGACGGGCTATTATGGACTAAAGACAAAACAAGCTGTGGCTCGTTTTCAACGTTCTCAGCACATTCCTCCCAATGGAATTGTTGGCCCAAAAACAAAAGAAGCCTTAGCGGCTTACCTATAAGTTTTCTTTTCAGTCTGCTAAAATTCCATGTTGCCAATCGCTCACATTTCGCCGTACACTAAAGTGTTTGGATAATCTTTTTTGAAAGGATCATTAATGAAAAATAGAAATTTAGTTGCTTTGTGCGTTATCGTGTCCTTCTTTCTTTCTTCTTCCTGTTTGGCTGAGCGCTCTGTCAAAGTATATGAAGTCAATAAACACGGCGGCCTTTCGCTCAAAGAATCACCTTCTAAAAACAAAATTAACGATCAAGAAGCCATCATTGATGATTTTGAACATGACGATCCTAAAAATTATCTGGAAGGCGAGAGCGGAAGCTGGAATCTAACGCCTGATCAACCTGAAGCGAGTGTCACGAATGAAGTAATTAAAGGGGCGGGTGTCAATGGTTCAAAAGGGCTGAAGCTTACTTACGATGTCGATTCGCCTGAAATCGCAAAACTCGGCTATTGGACGAGACTGCACGAGTTTAATGCGCGCAAATACGATCATTTGTCGTTTGATGTTCGCGGAGATAAAGCGGCCGGGTTTACAAATGTTTTTATCGTCGAATTAAAAAAATATAAAAATGCCGAACGAATTGACAAAATCAAAGGCACTTTCACTGTCCGGAATGTAACCGATAAATGGCAGACTGTTACCATGCCGCTTAATATGTTTACCGGTCTTTTTGATCAAACCAATGCCAAAGTATGGGAAGACCCGATGGTGGCACGGGAAAATTTGGATGAGCTCGTGATCAATTTGGAAAGCCGCCGAGTCTCAAACAAAACGGGCGTTCTTTATTTTGACAATTTCAAATTTATTAAAACAGGCGATCCTGGTCAAAATATTATTGACCAGCCCAAGCGAAAAATCGAAAAGACGCCGGTTAAAATTGAAGGCGTTGAATTTGCCAAATTTTTGGTCAAACGATTAAAAAATTATCCAAAAACAGTGGTGGTTCAAAAACAATTTCCGGCGGGTGATAAAGAATTCTTAACGGAAATTGCAAAAGACACCTGGAAATTTTTTGACAATATTGTGGATCAGGAACATCATTTGCCGCTCGATACGATTCAATTGGGCGAAACCGAACCCATCGCAAAGGACGGTTGGGTGGGTGATTATACGAATGTGACCAATATCGGTCTTTATTTAATGTGTTTGGTTTCTGCTTATGATTTTGGGTTTATCAATAAAGACGAAGCCATTAAACGAATTAAAGGTACTTTAGATACGATTGAAAAATTGAAACATCATGAGAGCGGTTTTCTTTACAATTATTACGATACGACAACTTTGGAGCAGACCAGCTATTTTGTTTCATTGGTTGATAGCGGCTGGCTGGATGCCGGTGTGTATGTTGTTAAAAATACTTTTCCTGAAGAATTAACAGAGCAAGCCAAACGCATTTTGGGCACTCATAATTTCAAGTTTTTTTATGATGAAGTGGAACAACAGATGTCGCATGGTTATTTCTCTCATTTAAATGTTCGTTCTGATTATGATTATGGTTCATTTTTTACGGAACCTCGCGCCACAAGTTATATTGCAATCGGCCGGGGAGACGTTCCAATGGAACATTGGTTTCGATTGGTGCGCACTTTTCCAGAAGAATACGGCTGGCAGTCTCAGATGCCGATTAATCGTGTCCCAAAAACAACGCTTGGCTTTACTTATCCGGGCGGTTATTACGAATGGCACGGAAAGAAATATCTTCCGAGTTGGGGTGGTTCCATGTTTGAGGCTATTATGCCGACTTTAATTTTAGATGAAGCCAAGCTTGCGCCTGAAGGACTGGGACTGAATGACAAACGACACGTCGAAATTCAAATCGCTTATACGTTGGAAGAATTAAAATATCCGGTGTGGGGAATGAGTCCGTGTTCAGTTCCGGAAGGCGGATATTCTGAATATGGAGTTCGGCCGCTCGGATCTAAAGGTTATAAGCCGGGCGTTGTGACGCCGCACGCTGCTGTGTTGGGACTTGAATTTGCACCTGAGGCGACCATTAAGAATTTACGTGAGTTAATCGCTCGCTTTCCAATTTACGGAGAATATGGATTCTATGATGCCGTGACTCCTGCCACCGGAAAAGTGGCAAGAAAATATTTGTCTTTAGATCAAGCGATGATTTTTGTCACGCTTAATAATTATTTAAACAACGGAGCGATCCGCAAACGTTTTCATGCTGATCCGATTAACGAAAAGGCGCTACCTCTTTTGACCGAGGAAAAGTTCTTTGAAAGTAATCAAACGAGCCGAAGTTAAAAAAAATGCCAGAAGCGGATGCTATTTATTTAAAGCGTTCGCCAAACACAAAACGATAGCCGTTTTTTCAAGCCGCCGGTTTCGCATTAATTTCACGCCTGAAACGCGCGAATCAATTACGGTTGCGCACCGAAAAGTTTTTTGCCGTCTGAACCGTTTGGATTTGAATCACTTTACTTGCCTGGAACAAGTGCATGGAGCTAATATCGTTCGTGTGACTGAGAATGATATGGGAAAAGGCGTCCTATCTAACTTGGATGCACTTAAGGGGACGGATGCTTCATTAACCAATATTCCAAATGTGGTGTTGGCGGTTCGATCGGCAGATTGCGCGCCACTTTTTTTTCTGGATACCAAAAAAAAAGCCATTGGCGCTGCTCACGTAGGCTGGAGAGGGGCCAGTGAAAATTTGCCGGCCAAAATGATTCAGGCGTTTAGAAGGCAATTTTTGTCGAAACCGGAAGATATTATCGTAGGCTTCGGTCCCATGATTCGCTCGTGCTGTTATGAAGTTGGCGCGGAATTTAGAGAGGTCTTTGGCTCTTATGTGTTCAAAAGAGATGCCCATTATATTTTTGATTTGCCCGGCTGGACAACTGAAAATTTAAAATCTGAAGGAATTAAAATTGAACAGATTTATGATTCTCAGTTTTGTACTTCATGTATGAATGACGAATTTCCGTCCTACCGTAAAGAAGGAACCAAAGCGCGTCACATGTGGTCTGTTTTGACAATGAGATATTAATTTGGAATCGTTTGTCATCCTGAGCGCCCGCCTGCCGGCGAGGCAGGAAGCGAAGGATCTGCGAGCGCAGATTCTTCGGCCTTCGGCCTCAGAATGACAAGGAAGATTTGAGGAGAAACAGAAATGCAAGCAAATGATTTACGTCCCGGAGTCGCAATTATCATGAATGGAGAGATTTATGTGGTCACTGATTTCCATCATCATACACCTGGAAACAAACGAGCAATTATTCAAGCAACGATTCAATCGGTAAAATCCGGAAAGATTATCCAGCAGCGATTTTCTTCTACAGAAGCCGTGATGGAAGCTAATTTAGATTCCAAAAAAACTCAATATTTGTATCACGATCAGAATGGATATCATTTTATGGATTTGGAAGATTTCCACACATTTGAATTAAGCGATCAGGTGATCGGAAATAAAAAATTCTACATGAAAGAAAATGATGAAGTAAAGATGGATTTCCACGATGGAAATCCCGTATTGGTTGAAGTTCCGAATCATGTTTATTTAAAGGTTACAGATTCGCCGCCCGGAGTCAAAGGAGATTCCGTTTCCAACCATCTTAAACCTGCCACAACCGAAACCGGCCTGAAAGTCCAAGTTCCGATGTTTATTCAAGAGGGCGACGTCATCAAAATCGATACGCGTTCTGGGGAATATCTAGGCCGTCAGTGAACCATTTTTGAATTCTGCCGGATCCGGCAGAATTGAATTCGTCCGGTTCCGGGCGAATTGAAATGGCGGCAGCTCGAAGAGCTGCAGTCATCGTTATCCACTTTCCTTTATTCATAAAAACCGATGGTGGGCAGTACAGGACTCGAACCTGTGACCCCACGCATGTGAAGCGTGTGCTCTAACCAACTGAGCTAACTGCCCGATAAAAATTAATTATTGTTAGTACTATCCTGACTTCCATAAATTAACAAATTAGATATCAGGACTTCACTTGCCGTTCAATTAATTAAATAAACGAAAGGCAATGCTGCCCTGATTTTCATTTAATTTCATTGGAAATCAGGACTGTACTTTTAAGTTGCTTAGCAACTTAAAAGTGCTGGAGACAGGACTTGAACCTGCAAGGGTTGCCCCACACGACTCTGAATCGTGCGCGTCTGCCAATTTCGCCACTCCAGCATATTTTTGTCATTCCCGCACACTTTAGGCAGGAATCCAACATGTGGATTCCCGACAAAAACATTTGGGGATGACGCTTCGCGTCAGTATAATCTGGCCATTCAAAGCGTCAAGCGCTTTATGTTATAATTTGCCCCATGTTCCCATCACCTCCTTGGAAAAAATGTGCCGAAGTGAATAACAAAAGAAACCGGCGCATTTTTTTATTTCTGAGGAGAAACTTCGCTGCTGAAAGCAGCGAAACAAAGAGGTGATGGGATGTCAGAGCCAATTGCCACAAACCGTCAGGCCCGATTCAATTATTTCATTTCCGATACTTTTGAAGCCGGAATTGTTCTGTTCGGATCTGAAGTGAAATCAATTCGGGAGGGCCGCGTCAATTTAAACGATTCTTACGTCAAAATTATGAACGCTCAGGCATTTCTTGTCGGAATGCACATCAGTCCTTATTCTCATATTGAAAATATAAATTCCTTTGAGCCCACCAAAAGCCGCAAACTGCTTTTGCATAAACAGGAAATCGGAAAATTGGTAGGCCTCATGTCAAGAAAAGGTTTTACGTGTGTGCCGCTGTCGATTTATTTCAAGCGCGGAATTGTGAAAGTAGAAATTGGAATTGGAAAAGGCAAAAAAGAACACGATAAACGCCAGAGCATTAAAGAAAAAGATCACAGCCGGGAAATGAAGCAGGCGTTGAAACGCCGCTCAAAATAAGCTAAAATATGGTCATTACGAGGAGTCTCGAAGGGACGACGAAGCCTGCCTCGCCGGCAGGCGGGCAATCTAAGTTCTGACGCTTCGCTTACTTCGTTCGCTCGCAATGACGGTCGACTCGAAAGTTACCTGAATTAAATTGGGGCTGCCATTACTTTCATTGAAGGTGCAGGAGATTATTAATGAGAAGTAATGACTGTCCCAATCGACAATTAATATCTATAGGTAGATTGGGGCTGATTAGAATCGACAGGGGATGTTTAAGCAAGTTGGTGCATGCCGAGGTGGTTGGCGAGGCCTCGTTAAACACGTCAACACATGTAAATGCTGACAAACTCAGCTGGAGCAATAGGTCCTTTGGGCCTATGGCTCTACCTCTCGCTGCCTAATTAGGTTCAGCGACGTTTTTTGGGCCCTTATCCTTGAGGACTCTTAAAACGCCATCAACAAGGATAGTTCAGATTGTGGCGCTTTCCATGGTCTGAATGAAAGGCACGAAAGCTCGTTTCGGAAGATCCTGACAATAGGAGCTTCAGGGACAAAATCCAAATTATTGTCTGAGCATGGAGTGCCGCTTGTTTGAGTCTCACTGGACGTGGGTGCAATTCCCACCAGCTCCACCATTTTATTTAATGTAGTTTTTCAAGAAGGGGACGAAAAATAAACGTCCCCTTTTTTATGTTTTGAACCGAAAGTCTGAGCATGAAAGATAAAAATCTAAAAAAACCATATTCCCTCAAAAGTGAAAAGGCAAATCTTGCCATTCAGCAGCTTATTGAACAAGCCGGAAACAATGAGGACAATGATTTACTGGCCCAAATGATTACGACCGTTCTGAAATTGCAGGATGAGAAAGTAGAACGGGGGGATCTTAAAATTTTAAATACAACTCTGAAAGAATTGCGCTGGGCATTTAAGGTTTACCGGCCGTATCGGCGTCAGAGAAAAGTAACTATTTTTGGTTCTGCTCGCACAAAGCCGAAAGATCCTTCATTTTTAGAAGCCAAAAAATTCGGCGGGCTTATGGCAGAAGACAGCTGGATGGTGATTACGGGTGGTTCCGGTGGAATTATGCACGCTGGAAATGAGGGAGCTGGAAAAGCACATAGTTTTGGCGCCAACATCATTCTTCCGTGCGAGCAGGCCGCCAATCCCGTCATTGACGACGACCGTAAAATGATTAATTTTAAATATTTTTTTACGCGCAAATTGATTTTTGTCAAAGAGTCCGATGCCATTTGTCTTTTTCCAGGCGGTTTTGGAACGCTCGATGAATTATTTGAAGCCCTTACGCTGGTTCAAACGGGCAAAATGATGCCTCGTCCGATTATTTTGGTAGAGCCTAAAAAATATCAATATTGGAAAAATTGGAATCTTTTTATCAAGCGCGGGCTTCTCGATTTGAAAATGATCGATAAGCAGGATTTACATTTGTTTGATATCGTCAAAGACGCCAAGACGGCACACGACTGCATTGTGCATTTCTATAAAAATTTTCATTCGATGCGCTTTGCAGGAGATTATTTAGTGCTTCGGTTAAAAAGGAAACTCTCAGCGAATGAATTAAAACGGTTGAACCAATCATATTCAGATATTTTGACCAAAGGTAAAATTGCTGCGTCGAAGGCGCTCAGCTCGGAAGACAGTGAACCAGAAATTTCGGATTTGCCGCGTCTCATTTTTTATTTTGACCGCCGAAGTTACGGACGACTCAAACAAATGATCGACTTGATCAATGATATGGGCGAATAGCCTCCGGCCCTAAGGGCCGTAAGGCCCGTAAGGCCCAGAGGGCTCAGCTGTATTAAAACTTTTATCGGGCGAATAGCTCAGCCCATGACTTTCTTTAAAAAGTTAGAAGTCAGGGCAGAGCTATTCTACTATTAATAATTTATCGGGCGAATAGCTCAGCTGGTTAGAGCACTTCCTTTACACGGAAGGGGTCGTGGGTTCGAGTCCTACTTCGCCCACCATTTTTTCTTCTCTTTTTTTTCACACTCCGTAGGGAATTTTCCCAATCGAATACTTCATTCGACTGCAAATCGATAAAACCGATTAATTATTTCGCTCTTCTTTAAAGCTTGCCGGTCAATCAGTCGTCTTATAAGATACCAATTTCTTATGACGACCCAGCTCGGAAAACATCTTCGTCTTTGGGATTCAATCTCCATCAGTGTCGGAATCGTTATTGGTGTCGGCATATTCCGCGTTCCATCTCAAGTTGCAAAATATCTGGATTCACCTGAGGCTATTTTGATCGCCTGGCTTATTGGCGGATTGATTTCTCTTCTCGGCGTTCTTTGCTATGCGGAGTTATCTTCAAGATTTCCGCAAACGGGCGGGACTTATATTTTTTTACGTGAAGCTTACGGCAAATTTACCGGTTTCATGTATGGCTGGGCAGAATTTTCAATTAACCGTGCCGCCACGATAGCGGCTGTGGCTTATATTTTCGCCGCTTACCTCAGAGCAATCATTCCATATCCGGCTGGCCTTGAAAAAGGAGTTGCCTTAACCGCGGTTTTATTTTTTACTTGGATCAACATCATTGGCGTTCGTTATGGTGTTAAGGTTCAAAATGTTTTGAGCTTATTTAAAGTTTTGGCAATGATCACGATTGCTCTTCTCATTTTTTGGTTTTCGAAATCATCGTTTGCTTTTTCTTCCAATATAACGCATCCAATTAATCCACAACATATTCGAAATTTAGCACCGGCTTTAATCCCAATCTTGTGGACGTACGGAGGTTGGCATGAGAGCACTTTTATGTCTGGTGAATTTCATGATACCAAAAAAGAATTGCCTTATTCCTTAATTATCAGCGCTTTGCTCGTCACAGGACTTTATTTATTAATGAATGCAGCTTATCTACGCGTTTTGTCACCCACTGAAATGGTTGGAAGCAAAGCGATTGCATTTGATGCACTCAAGAAATTATTTGGACCGACAGGATCGGCTGTGATGACGATTGCAATTTTAATTTCTGCATCAGGCGCTTTGAATTCCAATATTTTAACCGGGGGCAGAATTCCATTTGCTGTAGGGCAAGACTGTCCACGGCTTGAATGGATCGGACACGTTAATAGCCGCTTTAAAACTCCGCTCAAATCTTTGGTTTTAAACGCAGGCTGGGCTTGTCTCTTAATTGTCTTGGGAAGTTTTGACCAGCTTTTATTTTTTAATGCTTTTGAAATTTGGCTTTTTTTTATTTTGGCTGGAATCGGTGTTTTTATTCTTCGCCGGAAAGTTGTTTCTAAAATTAATTTTTCTATGATTGGCTATCCCATAGTCCCTTTTCTTTTTACGTTGGTGTCCATTTGGCTTTGTTTCACGACCATCCGAGAAGCTCCTCGTGAAGCGTTATTTGGAATGCTCATCATTTTGGTTGGTGTTCCGATCTATTATGTGGTTTGCCGACGTGACGTTTCCGATAAATCCGTTGTCTAAGAAGTCTTTTTCAGATATACTTTTTCTCTTATTTTCATTCATAAGCCCGTTGCTTTTGAAACCTGCCGTTGCGGCAAAATCAATCTTAATTGGGGGCGTAGCTCAATTGGTTAGAGCATCAGATTGTCGATCTGAGGGTTGCGGGTTCAAGTCCCGTCGCTCCCGCCATCGTTTTTTATGAATAAAAAGAAGGTGAATAACGATGACTGCAGCTCTTCGAGCTGCCGCCATTATCTTAATGAAAAGGACTTTCCCGCAGCCGAGCATAGCGAGGCAGCACTGACCTCCCATTTTAATCAATTAAGTCAGTGTCGCTCCCGCCATAAAACTTCAAAAATTTTATGTCCACCAGTCCTTTAACCATTGATCATCTTGTCATTTCAAAAATTTGTGGCAAACGCATTTTAGATGTTGGCTGTGGTTATGGAAAATGGGGGTTTTTGGCAAATAAACATTTTTGGAATACAAAAAATGGGAATGCAAAAGAAAAACCCTTTGTAACAGGCTTAGATATATATGCTCCCAACCTGAGAAGTCTTGCTCAGTATCGAATCTATGACGAGTTGGTTCAAGGGAATGCGGCATCTTTACCCATTCAAGACAAAAGCTTTGATACGGTTTTGGCCATTGAAATAATAGAGCATTTGAAGCAAGATGAGGGTTATCGTTTATTAAAAGAATTAGAACGAGTTGCCACAAAATGCATCATTATTTCAACACCCAATAAAAAATGTTTTCGCAAAGGGATTGAAGATGCCAATGGATTTAACGCTCACGAGACCCATGTATCAGCTTGGAAGATTAAAACGTTTAAAGCTCTTGGTTATCGCTGTTATGGTGTCGGTGTTAAACTTTGGCCTGCGCGGTTTTGGGGTTTGACCGAATTTACTTATTTTTCTTATCGTTTGCCTTATATTTCTGAAACGCTTGTTTGTATTAAATCTATGAATTAAAAAAGGTATCTAAGTCTCTATTAATATGAACCTTACGAATAAAGTAGCTCTTATTACTGGCGGGACTAGAATTGGCCAAGTTGTGGCTCAAGCTCTGTCTGACCAGGGTGCTCACCTAGTTTTGACCTACAATAGATCCAAGCCGAGCGCTGAACGCTCCGCCCAATATGCTCGGTCAAAAGATTGTAAAGTCCTTCTTATAAAAGTTGACCTTACACTTAAAAAAGAACTTGCCGATATTATACCCAAGGTTCGAAAGGCTTTTGGACGGTTGGATATTCTGATCAATATGGCGTCAACTTTTGATCAAAAGCCGTTGCTTAAACTGACTTGGGAAGATTGGGAACATGGACTTGGAACAAACTTCCATCATGTTTATCAATTATCTTTAGAGGCAGCAAAGTTAATGCAGAAGAATCAATTTGGAAGAATTATTAATTTTTCTGATTGGACTTCAGCAAGTCGGCGGCCTCGTTACACAGATTTAGCGCCTTATTATGTGGGTAAGGCGGCAGTAGGCGCTGTCACAGAAGTTCTTGCACTTGGACTTGCACCAAACATTTTAGTGAACGCAATTGCACCTGGACCCATCTTAGCGCCGTCTTGGTTAAAGCCGCAGGAACATGAGGAAGTAAAACGAACGACGCCATTAAAAAGATGGGGTGGCGCCGATGAAATTGCGAAAACAGTGCTTTTTTTAATAGAAACAAATTTCATTACGGGCGAATGCATCCGCGTAGACGGCGGACGTCACCTATATTAACAAGGATTTGATTTATTTAAACGAAAGGAGCAGCACATGGCCTTTAGCGTTGTTAGTAAAAAAAGTGGAAGAACATTTTATCTTCACGAGAGGGACGTTATTTTGCGCGGCGGCAGGAAGCAGAGGATTTACTTTTTTGCAGGCGAAGTAAAGCCAGGAGCAATGGATGCTATGCCGGTTGGATATGCGCTTGGCGAAAATTCAAAAACAGGTCTTCCAATTTTGAAAAAAGCTTAGCCGTTTCGTTTTTTATTTATCATTTATTTGTGCCTTTAACTTATGAGCTTGTTCGATGAGTATTGTCGCTATTATTTTAGGAGGAGGCCAGGGAAGGCGGCTTTTTCCTCTGACTCTTTATCGGTCAAAGCCGGCTGTTCCGATTGGAGGAAAATACCGGCTGGTTGATATTCCTATCAGCAATTCACTGCATTCTGGAATTAACCGAATATTTGTTCTGACTCAATTCAATTCCGCTTCGCTCAATAATCACATCCACAATACGTACAAATTCGATTATTTCAGCCGCTCTTCAGTCATTTTACTTGCTGCCGAACAAACCGACTTAAATGCGAAATGGTTTCAAGGTACGGCTGATGCAGTGCGCTGTCACATGGCACATTATCATCTTCGGCCGGATGATGACGTTTTGATTTTATCCGGCGATCATTTATATCGAATGGATTACCGTGAGATCATCAAGTTTCACCGTGAGAAAAATGCCGATGTTACCCTTTCAACCATTTTGGTGGGAGAAGACTCCACGCACGAATTTGGGATTATCAAAATGGAGAAAGATGGAAAGATTACGAATTTTCGTGAAAAACCCGTGACGAAAGAAGAACGTAAAGGATTGGAATCGAAACAAGCCGGGCAATATTATGCTTCAATGGGAGTTTATGTTTTTAAAGCGGCCGTTCTCATAGAATTGCTCAAAGGAAATGAGGCGGATTTTGGTAAAGAATTAATTCCACGTGCCATTAAGGAATGTAAAAGCTATGGATATTGGTTTGATGGTTATTGGCGTGACATCGGAACCATTCAAAGTTTTTATCGGGCCAATCTTGAACTAACGGGACAATATCCAAAGTTTCGTTTTCATTCTCCAAAAGGGAATATTTTTACACATCCACGATTTTTACCGCCTTCCCAAATTCTTTCATCCAAGATTGACAATTCATTAATTTCTGAAGGTTGTATTTTACGGGAAGCTCAGATTGAGAATTCGATCATCGGCTTAAGATCCGTCATTCATAAGCGGGCAATCGTCAACAAATCTGTCATCATGGGCATGGATTATTTTGAATTTGAATCGCCGGTTTCTCATCAAGTTCCGCTTGGAATTGGTGAAGGCTCTGTGATTGAAAATGCGATCATTGACAAGAATGCTAGAATTGGTCAGCGTGTTACGATTAAAAATGTAAAACAAGTTATAGAAGAAAACGGCACCGATTATTACATTCGAGAAGGAATTGTAATCGTTCCGAAAGATAAAGTCATAGCGGATGATACTGTAATTTAAATGAAAACAAAAAAATATTTTTTAGTCGGAAGCGGATTAATCATTGTTTTGGTTTCTCTTGTCATATCGGTGAGACACGTACGAGGGACTGCTTCCATCAGTGAAGCGGCCAATTTGAAGATGAAGGGGCCGCAGAATGCTCCAGTCCAACTTGTCATTTACAGTGATTTTCAGTGCCCAGCGTGTAAAAATGCAGTAGCGCCACTTGAAGAAATAAGAAGTCAATTTGCTCAGGATCTTAAAATAGAATTTCGTCATTTTCCGCTTGAACGGCCTCATCGATGGACTTTGGTAGCAGCCACTTTTGCCCAATGCGCTGCGGAACAAAATAAGTTTTGGCAATTTCACGATTTGCTTTTTCAAAACCAGGCAACTTGGTCTGCTTCAACTGATCCATTACCCATTTTTGCATCTTACGTTCAGGAAACAGGCTTAAATACGAAGAAGTTTGAATCTTGCGTTCAGAATCCCGAAATTTTAAAACAGATTCGTAAAGAATATTCGCTTGGTTCAAAGCAAGGCGTTCAATCAACACCGACGATATTTATTAATGGTCAGATGCTCGTTGGATCTGCGCAGCTTAAAGAAAAAGGTCCTGCCATTATTACCGAAGAACTTAAGAAACAAAAATAACCAATCTTAATTGTCTCCTCATGACTTTTCTTTTGCTGCTCATTCGACTTGTTTTAGGCGGTGTTTTTATTTATTCGGGTTTTAGCAAATTAATTACTCCGATTGAAAATTTTATGGCAGTGATCGAAGGATATCAATTCCTAAAGCCGCCGTTTATTTGGCCTGTTGCTTTTTTTCTTCCCTGGCTGGAATTAATTTTTGGAACTTTTTTATTAACCGGTTTTCTAACTCGATGGAGCGCTGCTTTTTTGGGTTTGTTTTCTGCAACGTTTATCACGCTATTAAGCCGCAGCTTAATCCTCAAACTTCCTGTTACGGAGTGCGGATGTTTTGGTGCTGGGATTTCATTAGGACCGCAACAGGCGCTTATGTTAGATCTCGGTCTTTTTCTAATGGCTTTGTGTTTGATTTTTTTTCCATGCACTCCGTTTGGTTTAGATCGAAAGATGTCCAAATGAATTTTAATACGTTCAAGTTAATGGTTTTTTGTGCTTTTTTATCTTTAAATATTTCCGCTTGTGTTACCAAATATGTGTATGTAAACGCTCCGCCCACTCCCGATATTAAAGGCAGTCCTATTTATGGAGATGTCAATTCACCGGTTAAGATTGTGGAGTTCACTGATTTTGAATGCTATTTTTGCGGACAAGCTCAGCCCGCCTTGCAGCAAGCACTTAAAACTTATCCGAAAGAAGTCAGTTTGGTATTTAAAAATTTTCCTTTGGCCATGCATCGAAATGCTAAAACGGCTCATCTTGCAGCGATGTGCGCGGAAGAACAGGGCAAGTTTTGGAATTTTCGAAATATGTTGTTCGAGCATCAGAAAGCATTAAAAAGAGAAGATTTAATTTCTTATGCAAAAGAGTTGGGACTTAATACTGAAACGTTTACCACTTGTCTTGATCAGGCCAAATATTTGTCCAAAATCGAAAAGGATTTCGCTGAAGGAGTCCGCCTCGGCGTTGCCGGAACACCGACTTTTTTCATCAATGGAACCTCTTTTTCCGGAGCGCAGCCATTTGAAACTTTTCAGCAATTAATCGAGCAGTCTCTCGCCACCCGCAAATAGCCGTTTAATCCATGATTTGAGATTGACAGATGAATGGGAATCCGTATCATGGCTTCTTTGAGTTGTGCCTTCACAGTCTTCGTAAAATAAACGGCCAGGTAGCTCAGTCGGTAGAGCAGAGGACTGAAAATCCTTGTGTCGGCGGTTCGATTCCGTCCCTGGCCACATTCATTGTTCCAGAAAAATCTAGCGGTAAAGAGGATACCGAATGAGTCAGGTTTTCCGTAAATTTTTAAAGAGTTTTGTCGCACTTTTTAGTGGACGTTATTGCCCCTACTGTACAAGTGATTTGGAGAATTTGTTAAATACCATTCCCCAGAATCTATATGTTGCTTTTTTTGGTTATAAGACAAACTGTCCTCATTGTGGGGAAAAAATTTACGGTTCTATAGCTATTAGGATATATCTGCAACCGTATTTTTGCAGCGAACGTCCCATTAAAACATTAACTATTGTGCTCATCGGGGCATTCATCGTTTGCATCATAGCATTGTTTTTTATTCCGAGAGAAAAACCTGTTTCACATCAAACCTTAAAATCCTATCTCTCATGAAAAAATGGATTGTTGGCATTGATATCGGCGGTACCAAAATCGCCGTGAGTATTGGAAACGGAAGTGGTTCCATTCTCACTCGCGCGGTATTCTCTTCCGAACAAGGCAAAAAAGTAAAACAGTCTATTGAGCAAATCCAAGACACACTCGAAACACTTTTAGCCGAATATAAAATTAAGAAGCAAGATATATTTGGTGTTGGCGTCGGGGTTCCGGGAGCAATTAATCCTAAAAGTCAGGTTATTTTAAAATCACCCAATCTTCCTTCTTGGGAAGGAATTCCACTTCACAAAATTCTCACCCAAAAACTCAAGCTTCCTATCGCCGTTGAAAACGATGCCAATGCCGCTGCATTGGGTGAGTATTTTTTTGGATCCGGCCGGGGAATCAATAATTTTATTTACATCACAGTCAGTACGGGAATTGGTTCTGGAATTGTTGCCTGTGGATATTTATTGCGCGGTGAAAAAGGTACAGCCGGCGAGGTTGGTCATATGACTATGGTACGCAATGGTCGAAAGTGTCACTGCGGAAAAAAAGGTTGTCTTGAAGCCTATAGCAGCGGAACCACAATCGCAGCGTATGTAAAAGAGGCATTAAGAAAAAGTCAGCCATCCAAATTTTTTAAAAATTTAAATCCAAATTTAATTACCGGTCAACTGGTCGCCGAAGCTGCACGAAAGAATGATCGGCTTGCGATCGAGGCAAGAATTTCTGCGGCTGATTACTTGGGAATTGCGTTGGCAAATTTAATTAATATTCTGAATCCGAAACGAATCATCTTGGGCGGCGGAGTGATGGAAGAAACCCATCATTTTTGGACGCCTATGATGGCGGCTGTTAAACGAGAAGCATGGTCCATGGCATTCGAATCCTGCGAAATTCTGCGCTCGAAGTTAGGAAAATATGTGGGCGATCTTGGCGCAATGGCTTTAGTTTTGGAAAAAATAAAGTAGCGCCCGCCCTGACTGTGATGGATAAAATGAAAGTAGTCAGGACTGCGGCAAAACTTTTGATAAAATATCCGCTTGGCACTAATTTAATGTAGTTTTGCGCCCGTAGCTCAATTGGATAGAGCATCTGACTTCGGATCAGAGGGTTAGGGGTTCAAGTCCCTTCGGGCGCACCAAATCTGATGATTTGGTGCTGCCTCGGCACTGCTAAGGAACGACACATTTTCGGAGAAGAACGTCAAGTTCTTCCCGAAAAGTGCTCGCGCAGTAAGCGCGCAGCGCGTGTCCGACGCTGCACTATTCGTTGAGGGGACTTGAAGTGAGCTCATACCTTCTTTTCACAAATCATCCTTCTTAAATTTCACAAATTCCTCTATAATATTTCTAAAGTGTCGATTAACTGCATATGAGTCACAAGCCTCTGCATAGAATTTTATCCTTTTTTTTAATCTGTCTTTTTATTTTCTCAAGTTGTGCTCAAAACCGCCTGGCGGTGAACAGTTATGACTCTTCGCTTGAAACAGAATTGGGAAATACAATTCACCGGCAAATTTTACAAACCGTTCCTGTATATTCGGAACAAACTCTCAATGGCTATGTCCAAAACGTTGGTTACAAAATCGCTTCGAACGCAGAACGCAAAGAGCTTTCTTATCGATTTGTTATTTTGGAAGACGATCGGATTTACGCAACTTATGCACCCGGCGGCTACGTTTATATAACGACCGGTTTTTTTAGATTTTTGCAAAGCGAAATTGAACTTGCTGGAATTTTGGCGTATGAAATTGCGCTCCTTCAATACAAAGATCCCAGATTATCGAAATTAAAAAAATCTTTTGATTTATTGGTTCGAACTGGCAGTTATGTTGCGCCTGCTTTTGGTCCAATTGGTGCGCTTTCGATATTGGGTCTGGCTTTAATCGACGCAGCCGCTTCAAATGAAAGATCTTTATTTGATCGGATTAATCATGCTGATCGGCAAGCGCTTAAATTTTTATTTCAAAGCGGATATGATCCGCAAGGATTGATTAATCCGCTTCACCGAATGAGTGATTTAAGATCGCCTTATCGCGCTTATTTGTATGATTACCTTCAATCTCATCCAATTGATCCGATTCGGTTTAATAAGTTGAACGCCGCATTTCAAAAATTACCTATGGAAAACAAAAATTTTGAATCCGGCCGTGATTTGTATATGACGAAGACTGAACTAGTGCGAAGTAGTTTTGCGAGAAAGTAAACATATGTCATCCCCGAATGTTTTTACGCTCGCGCCCAATGCGCGGAGCGCTTTTCGGGAAGAACTCGACGTTCTTCTCCGAAAATGTGTCGGGGATCCATACTTTGGATTCCCGCTTAAAGCGTGCGGGAATGACCGTTAGGGAAGTTCGGGGAAGTTCGTTTGAGAAATGATTTCATCCAGGGTAAGTTCGACTGCATCCAATTCAGCACGTTTTGATTCCAAATATTTAACCACTTTCGATACGTTTTCATTCTTTTGAAATTCAACACCGTGGAAATTAACCTGTCTTTTTTGATATGTTTTTTTGACGCAATACTTAATCGTTCCAATTAATGGAATAAACTTTTCATCACTAATCCATAGCTTGAGAAAAACGTCTTGATCTTTTTTTAATTCAAAATTAGAAATCAAGCAAAGACCGCCCTCCGAAATGTCATAAATATGTGTTTGAAGCAGCATGGTATCCGCATTAAAACCCACTTCGATTCGAAGCGGAATCTTAAGTCTAGCAAACAAGCGCCGTTCAACTTGAGCTGGAGCGGTGAGCGATGAAAAATCGAGATTTTCAGCCAGATAGGATGCTGCCCAATCCATAACAAAGGTATTGAACCACTCTTGCGCTTCGGGATTTAAAAATGAAAATTTGATTCCATGAACATATAGATCTCCCTCTTGGATATTCCACGTTACTTCACCTAAAGCTTCCATTTTCTTTTCTTTTACATTTAGAAAAAGTTTCAGACTGGTTCCAACGGGAAACGATATGTTGTCTTCTATACAGATGCCGCCTCGTGATAAATTGCGGACTTTGATGCTTCTAGAGGGAGATGAACCGTGTTGATATTTGGCGCTTAAAGTAGGAGGTATTTGAAATGAACCTCCTATAAAATCAGATGCATTTTCGGAGTATGGATTGTCCATTTTGTTTAACGCCGAAGTTTGGATAAATCTGGGCCAGGTATCCGATTTGTTCTGGTTTGGCTTTTGTTAAGAAGTCTTTTTCATTAAAAAAATAATTGAAATCATCCTCGTTCCAACGGAAAATTTCAGAAATTTTTTTCATCTCCAAAGGATTTCCCAAAAAGAGTTTGTAAAGGCCGGGCGTTCTTTTCTGACATCGCTCTTCGATCTGATCAAAATTTAATCTCATGGCAATGGACGGATTTTTATTGACTGATTCGTAGACTCGTTCCTCACCGAATTGTTCAAAATAAAGTGAAGAATAAAGCATTTTATGAACCGGGTTTATCGCAATGCACATATCCGTACATTCTGCTGATTTTCTTGCATACCAAAAGATCGGCTTAAAAAGATGATAAAGATGCCTTAAACGTTCTGCAAAATAAAGCGGCTTGATACCTTTGCTGATGACATCGGAATTTAAAGCGAGAAGGGAAACTTCAGATAATTTTCTCCCTTGGAGTCTCAATGTTTTGATTTCGTTTGAATAGGTAGATTCAATTGGAAGTCCTACGGGTGAATCGATAATTAAAGAAGCTGTTCCCAAAAGCGTATTTTGACGCCATAGACAAAAAGCAGCCGTATCCGGAAGCGCGCTATAAACGGTGATTCTCATTTCGGAAGGATTCGAGGAGCAATACCCTTTTTTCAGGTATTCTCGATAGACCAATTTAAAAGCCGCTTCGAAGTGTTCTTTCTTGGTGGCAAACTCGACTCGTTCTTTGGAGAGTTCCTTGGTCAATTGCGCTTCCTTGTTATATAAAGGTTAACTGCGCCATTAAAATCCTTAGAAAGCCTATCATTCGAATTTTGACTTTGCAAATCGGACAAAAAACAAAATATTGCTCTTAACAGATAAATTTCATAGGAAAAATGTCCTTGTTTTGACGATATTTATAAACATTCATAAGTTATTATATTTAAATAGTTTATGTCAATTTGTTCTTTTATGTCTAAAGTGATTAACATATTTAAGCTTAATTGCATAGACTTTCTAGCATTGCTTTTCATTTTTTTTCGGTGTTATAAGAGCCTTGTTTGTCTATAGTTCTAAAGAGTTTAATAATTAATTTTTTCTATTCCTTTGATTGGCATGATACGTGCACAAACTAGGACCTTCCCAGACATATTGGGAAAGGAAGAATTAATGAATCACTATCTAATCAACATAGGAGGATTTAAATCGTGAATGGGCGTTTAACCATTACCGATGTTGCAGAGCGAATCGGAGTTACTACCAAGACCTTAATCCGTTGGGAAAAATCTGGAAAAATTAGAAAACCCAAACGGGACTGGAAAGGGTGGAGATTCTATTCTGAGGATGATTTTGCAGATATCCAGAGATTTGTCAGTACGGTCTATGAGTTCTAATAGTTTGAAAGTGAGGAATCAAATAATGAAGCGTATCTTTAGAAATTTGTTTTTTTCTTTGATTTTGTTCTTAATTCTGACAAATCAAATTGCATTTGCCGAGGCGCCACTTCTTTACCGAGGTAATCAAGATCGAAATTTAACGCCCAGTTCTCAGCTTCAAAACGGCCAGACTTCTGTTATGCCTGTTACCTATAATGCGAATTATGATCCTCAATTTCCTCCATATTCAAGTTTTATGCAGGCTCCTCAATACAGTCAAGGCTCACTTCAACAACAATATGGACAAGCGCCTTATCCTTCCACAGGAGCGCAAAATCAAAATCCCAATATGGATCCTTATTTTGCATCCGAGATGTCTCCTTATTCACGTTATTCTCCCTATTTGGAAGTTATCGGAGAAGGATCTGATTACACGCTTGGAATTGATGATGTTGTAACAATTATTGTTCGGAATCAGCCGGATTTTTCTGGTCGTTATGTGGTAGATCCAAGCGGCAATATTCAATATAACTTTGTAGGTGATATTCCCGCTGCCGGAAAATCAAAGGAAGAACTCAAGGCGGAAATTACGAAGCGGTTAACTCGTTTCGTCCGGTATCCTGAAGTTGCCGTTATGATTTCCGAATATCACAGTAAAGCGGTTTATGTATTTGGTTTTGTCAATGCTCCTGGAAAATACGCAATGAAGGGTGACCGGATTACAGTAAAAGAAGCCGTGGTTGCTGCCGGTTTACCAAGATTAGATGGTTCTTTAAAGAATGTTTATATTATCCGGCCATCCGAACACACTAAAGATGCGAAACCTGCCAAAAAGAAGATTAATTTGGACAAACTTCTTAATAAAGGTCAGTCTGCGGAAGATTTTATTTTGCAGCCGGGCGATACGATTATTGTGAATCAACGTTATTTTGATAAATTTGTAAACGGCTTTTCAAGATTGGTCGGTCCTTTATTTCAGTCCGCCGCAGTTTATGAATTAGCTTGGGGTGGTAGCGGAAGTGGTTTTCTGCGACCTGGAAAGAACAAAAACTAATTCTCATGTTCAATCGACCCTTTGTTCAAAAGTCATATTGCCGAATGATTTATTTCTGGCCTTTGATCGTTGCTGCCGGCCGGATCGTTACACGCATGGTTCTTAACTTGTGGAACATGGTTGAGCCAGGCGGCATTTAATAAATTTTTCAAGGAGAATATTTATTATATGAATTTTAACAGTGTTACTCAAACATTAAGACTTCGCGAATATTATTACATGATGCTCAGGCACAAGCTTGTTTTTGCTTGGGTGGTTGCGACATGTCTTGCTTTCGCAACTGTAAGCACTTTTTTTATGACCAAAATCTACAGGTCTGAAACAGCTGTTTTAGTTCAGGACGAAGAAATTTTAAATCCCTTGATTTCTGGATTGGCTATTGCACCTTCTGTGGCAGCGCGCTTAAGAACATTCCGTGAAGAACTTTTATCTTGGCAGAGACTAACTCTTTTGGTTGAGCAGTTGAAATTGAACAAGGAAGTGAAAAATCCATTGGATTATGAACGTCTTATTAAAAAATTAAGGGATAACATTAATATTAAAATGGGTGGATCTCAAATTATTACCATTAGTTTTGAAGGTCCTGATCCGAAGAGGGCTCAAAAAATTGTTCAAACTTTGTCTGATATTATTGTGAATGGTTCTTTGACCTCTCAAAAAATTGAAGCTTCGAGTGCTATTCGATTTATCGAAGAACAACTTTCTTCGTATCGTACCAAACTTGAAAAATCAGAAGAAGATTTGAGAAAATTCAGAGAGCTTTATGCCTCTACATTTCCAGTTGCAACACAGATGAATGCTCAATTGGTGTCGCTTAAAATGGAACTCAATAATTTATTGGTTGAAAATACGGATGAACATCCACGAGTTCAGCAGGTTCGCAATCAAATTAAAATTCTGGAAGATCAACGCGACAAACAAATGAAACAAGCGAAAGATGAGGGAGTAGAAATTGCTCCAGATGAATATGCAAAACTGGTTTCCAGTGTTCCGCGTCAGGAACAACAACTCTCCAAATTGCAGCGTGATTATATGGTTAATGCAAATGTCTATGAATCGTTGCTGCAACGTTTGGAAACAGCGAAGATTTCAGAAACACTTGAAAATTCCGAGAAAGGTCCTAAGTTCAGAGTATTAGAGCCAGCACGTTTACCTTTGGAGCCGGTTAAGCCGCGAAAAATTTTATTCGTATTTGGCGGTTTTGTCGTCGGCTTGCTCATTGGCGGAGCTGTGGTTTATTTGTTGGAGTTAAGCAATACTTCTATTCGATCTCTGGACGAAGCGCGTAATCTATTGGAGTTTCCGATTTTTGGCTCAATTCCTCCGATCAATCCTGAAGAGTTGTTGATTCAGGAAAGTTTAAGGAGAGCCGGAAGTGTATAACCAATTTTATGGATTCAGGGAAGTTCCATTTAATCAAACCCCTGATTCCTCGTTCTTTTTTCCTTCAGAAAAACACAAAACCGCGCTGGATGCGCTCGTTTATGCCATCAAGCAGCGCAAAGGTTTCGTAGTTGTTACCGGAGAAATTGGATCCGGAAAAACAACGATTGCCCGTACACTTTTGCGGAAACTTGGCAACGATATCAGAAGCGCAGTCATTACAAATACTTTTTTAACTCCAAAGGGAATCATGACCATGATTCTTGAGGATTTAGGCGCTGCTTATCAACCGGGATCGAAAGACCGGTTACTTGTTCAATTAAACAACTTTTTAATCGATCAAGCGCGTCAAAATCAGGACATTGTTCTTTTAATTGATGAAGCGCAGAACTTGAGTCCTCAATGTCTTGAAGAGGTGAGAATGTTGTCCAATTTGGAAACGGAAAAAGATAAGCTCCTCCAAATTATTTTAATTGGTCAGCCGGAATTAAGAAGAAAGCTGGAAATGCGAAGTCTTGAACAATTTCGTCAAAGGATTTCCATTCATTATCATCTTGAGGCTTTAAATTTGGAAGAAACGAAACAGTACATTTTACACCGGTTAAATCACGTCAAAACAAACGGGCGTGACATAACTTCCTTGTTTGAATCAGACACTTTTGAACTCATTTATCAATTTTCACATGGATTACCGCGTTTGGTGAACAAATTATGCGATCACGCACTGTTTATCGGTTTTGTTGCGGATCGAACGTCTATTTCTGTTTCCATGATTGACGAAGCGATCAACGAACTTTGTTTTAGAGAGGAAAGAAAAAATGAGCAAATTTTCCAAAGCACTTGAAAAAATTCAGCAGGATAGGGACATTCAAAATAATCCTCCTGAAAAAAGAAATCCTAAATTTGAAATTCCGGAAGGTACTGAAGCATCAGCAGCGAGTTGGAAGCGCGGGATTCCCGTAGCAAAAAATGCGAAGCCCGACACTCGAATTGTGACCTACCATTATCCAACCTCTGTTTTGACGGAACAGTACCGGATGTTGAGTCACAATTTAAAAACTCAACTCGACAAAGAGGGCGCGAAAGTTATTTTGGTATCGAGTTCCGTTCACAATGAAGGAAAAACTGTTACCGCAACGAATTTAGCGTTGGCGCTTACTGAAATGGGAAATTCGAAAGTTGCTTTGGTGGATGCTGATTTAAGACGGGGAAAAGTTGGGGAATATCTTGGACTCAAAAAAGATCTGCCTGGACTTTCCAATTTTCTCAGTAACGGCCTTGCCGTCAAGCAGGCGATGGTTTGCAATTCTGTGGATAATTTGGTTATCATCCCGTGTGGTGAGCTCACCAATAATCCATCAGGCCTACTGGGTTCGCAAAAGTTTAAAACTTTAATTGCAGAGCTTCGAACTCATTTTGATTACGTTATTATCGATTCACCTCCGATTATGGCCGTAGCGGACGCTGGAATTTTAGGCCGTGATACGGATGGTTTGCTGATGGTGATTCAAAGTGGCAGAACGCCTAAAAGTGTAATTGCGCATGCGAATATTTTGTTCAAGCAAGCCGGAATTAAAATGCTGGGCTATGTGCTGACGAATGTTGAATTCCAATCGGCTGATTACCGCTACTATTATTATTCATATGATCAGTATCCAGAAGAAAATATGAACAAGACTTTTTTTGAGAGAATGGGTGATCTGAAAGTTAAAACCCTTCGTCAAATGCAAAAAATCGGCCCGGTTCTTGAAAAGAAAGAACAACAGCTGAATCAATGGTGGGAACAGCGTTTTTTGAAAAAGCAGAAACCCGAAGACGACGACTCTCAGGAAGAATAATCGTTTTTACATTAAGATCATTAAGGATGGTTCAACCTCATGGCAAAATGCTTAGTAACGGGCGGTGCAGGATTCATCGGATCCAATTTGGTCGACGCATTGGTGGCTCAAGGTGATCACGTCCGGGTTTTGGATAATCTTTCCACCGGAAAAAATGAAAATCTTTCCCAAGCCCACTCTAAAATCGAGTTTATTCAGGGAGACATCCGCAACAAAGAAATTGTCAAGCAAGCCGTAGAAGGCATGGATTATGTATTTCACATCGCAGCCCTGAGAGCTGTTCTTCGTTCCGTCGACGATCCTGTTGAAACGAACGATGTCAACGTTACCGGAACTTTAAATGTTTTACTCGCCGCACGTGATCAAAAAATAAAAAGAGTCATTTCAACTTCTTCATCTTCCGTTTATGGTGACACCGAAAAATTTCCGTGTGTTGAAACCGATCTTCCAAGACCGCAGTCGCCTTACGCTGCTTCAAAAGTGATGGGCGAATATTATTGTAAAATTTTCACACGACTTTATGGTTTAGAAACCGTCAGTCTTCGCTATTTTAATGTATTCGGTCCTCGTCAGAATCCAGAATCCGTTTATTCCGCCGTTATTCCCATTTTTATTGATTGTCTTCTTAATGGGGTGAGCCCTGAAATTCACTGGGATGGCAAACAGTCGCGGGATTTTTCTTATGTCGACAATGTTGTGAAAGGAAACATTCTGGCTGCGCAAACAAAAGGGGTTGCCGGAGAAGTTTTTAATATTGCCTGTCATGAAGAATTTTCGGTCCTTGATATTTTTGAAAACTTAAAAGAAATATTAAAGATAAAAAATATAACGCCAACATTTAAACCCAAGCGTGCTGGTGATGTGAGGAGAACGATCGCAGACATCTCACAGGCGCAAAAAATGCTGGGTTTTAAAGTTCAAACTCGATTTCGTCCGGGCCTTGAAAAAACGGTTAAATGGTTTTTAGATTCCGGAGTGTTGACCTCCAAAGTGGCTGGAGGCAAAAATGGCTAATTCAGTTTCTCAAACCTCATTGCAACTTGAACAAAAAATAAAAACCAAGAAGTTTAAAGCTGGCATCATTGGATTAGGCTATGTTGGGCTTCCTTTGACTGTTGAATTTGCAAAAGAGGGCGTCGACGTTGTTGGGATTGATATTGATCAGCACAAAATTTCAAAAGTTCAAAAAGGTATTTCCTACATTCAGGATGTTTCTTCCGAAGCGCTTAAGGAACTCGTCACGCGTCGAAGTGCACCTTTGCATGTTACAAATGATTTTTCTGTAATTCGTGAATTGGACACGATCAACATTTGTGTTCCTACGCCGCTTAGAAAAAGTAAAGATCCTGATATTTCTTACATTGTTGCAGCAGCCGAAGAAGTTGTCCGTTATTTGCATAAAGACATGCTCATTATTTTGGAAAGCACAACTTATCCGGGAACTACTGAAGAAGTCATTCTTCCGATGCTTCAAAAAAATGGATTAAAGGTCGGAGTCGATTTTTATCTGGCTTTTTCACCGGAGCGCGTTGATCCGGGTAATCCCCATTATCAAACACGAAACATTCCAAAAGTAGTTGGAGGTGTGACTCAAAAATGTACAGAGCTGGCTCAGGCATTTTATAAAATCGCAATTGATGAAGTTCACACTGTTTCTTCTCCTCGGGCCGCGGAAATGGTGAAGCTTCTGGAAAATACATTTCGAAGCGTCAACATTGGATTGGTCAACGAAGTGTGTCAAATGAGTCAAAAACTCGGAGTTAATGTTTGGGAAATTATTGATGCCGCTGCAACGAAGCCGTTCGGTTTTATGCCATTTTATCCAGGCCCCGGTCTGGGAGGACATTGTATTCCAATTGATCCTCATTATTTGGCATGGAAGGCGAGAATCCACGGATTCAGTCCAAGATTTATTGATTTGGCCAGCGAAGTTAATAGTTCAATGCCTGAATTTGTGGTTTCCAAAGCCCAAGCTGTTTTAAACGATCACAAAAAAGCATTGAATGGTTCAAAAATTTTAATTCTCGGTGTCACTTACAAAAAAAATGTTTCCGATTACCGGGAATCGCCGGCGCTTGAAGTGATTGAGCTTTTGGAGAAGCAGGGCGTTGATGTGGTTTATTCAGATCCGTTTGTTCCGGAATTATATCTTCATAATCAGGTTCGAAAATCCGTTCAGCTTGAAAATCTCAAGTCACATTTTGATCTTGCGATTTTGGTGACTGATCATGATCAATTTGACCGTCAGTCTCTCCTCAATCAATTTCCTTTGATTCTGGATACTCGCAATGCTTTTCGCGGAATCGTATCTGAAAAAATCGTTCGTATTTAGCTGTTTTCATTCCCATCAATCCTAGCGCCTCGGTTTATCCAAGCTTGATTTTATTGTGGAATGTTGACGCGATATTGATTTAAGAAATTCATTCGATTGGAGGAGAAAATGATTGAGACAACGATGATTATTCCGGAGAGTCCAAAAGATGCCGCGAAAAAAGATTTTAACATTTTAGATCGGTGTCGAATTATTTATCTGCCCATGATTCCGGATCACCGTGGGAATTTAACGTTTCTGGAAAGCAACAAACATATTCCGTTTGAAATCAAACGCGCCTATTACCTTTATGACGTGCCCAGGGGCAAAGTGAGAGCGGGGGATGCCCATAAAACCGATGAACAATTTGTTGTGGCCGTCTCAGGAAGTTTTGATATCACTTTAGACAATGGTTTTGAAAAAAAGCGGATCCATTTGAACCGGCCTCATTATGGTCTTTATATTGATTCATTGATTTGGAGAGAAATTGGTAATTTCTCTTTGAACTCCGTCTGTTTTATTTTTTCCTCAACTTATTATAACGAGGCAGATTATTATCGTGACTATCACGAATTTACCAACGCTCTCAAGGCAAAATCAGTCAGTGAAGAAATAGGTCACAGCATCAAAGGATAAAAATGGAAATAAATTTTGGAGATTTTACAAATTTTTATGTCGGCTCATACTGGAGATAATGATGACAACACAAGATTGTTTTTTGGGTTTTAGCTCTGATCGGATTGTTCGTTCACTTTTACAAATTACCGGAATTCTGATTATTGTCCATTTGATTAATTTGGTACTCGGTGGCCCGAGCTGGCAAATCGAAAGACTTTTTGCGTTAGGTGAGGAAGCCAATATTCCAACTTGGTTTTCAAGCACCCTTTGGGCGATTAACGCTCTGGCTGCTTACCGTTGTTCGAAACTCATTCAGACCAAGAATATTAAATTTCTTTGGATTTTGATTGCGCTTGGTTTCTTGGCATTTTCTATCGATGAGACGGCCATGATTCATGAAAATGTTTTTGAAGTCATGAGTCGTGTATTGCCGCACGGTTTTAGAGCCGGACTTTTGGCTCGTTTCAAAGCAACCAATTGGCCCATTTTTGCGAGTCCTTTTTTAGTTTTAACTCTTGCATGGCTCGTCATTACATTTAGACGTCTACTTAAGGGTTCACATACTGCCGCGAAGTTTTTATTTCTGGGTTTTTCTACAGTTGTTTTAGGAGGTTATGGTTTGGAAATGATTACGAATTTTTTGAATCATGATGAACTTCAGTGGGTTTGGGACATTGAAAATGTGTTTGAAGAATCGATGGAAATGATCGGCGCCATCGTCATTCTTTCCGGCTTGTTGATTCATTCTCAATTTTTGGAACAGAATCAAAAATCAGGACAGAATTTTATTCCGCAATCTAAATCGAAAGCAGGCCATCTTGTATGAGCCTTTCAAAAAATTTATTGGGATTTAAAATCATTTTATTCACGGAAATATCATGCCAGGCATAGTCGGATGTCTCAGTCACCAAACGCTTAATCCGAAAATTATCTCTGCGATGATCCAGCCCATGCTGCATCGTTCCTCCTATCGCACCTGGAAAAAAATGGAACAGAATTTCGGTATTGCTACGATTGATTTGATTCACAACCGCCAAAATGACTCCATCGAATCCTCAGACGGTCGATTTTTTCTTGTGTTTGTTGGAGCACTTTATGAACCTTGGATTAATGGAAACGGTATCGCTTCGAAACTTTTGAAACGATGGAACGAAGGCGGTTGGAAATCATTAGCGGATCTGAATGGGGAATATCTCATTGCGATATGGGATCGAACGGAAGAACGTCTGACGATCATTAACGATCGCCTGGGTCTTAAGCGTCTCAATTATTGGCAAAAAAATGGATCATTTGCTTTTGCCTCCGAAGTAAAAAGTTTAGCCGTGCTTCAAGAAGTAAGTGTCAATGTGAATGAAGAAGCGCTTTCAGAGCTTTTAACTTTTGGTCATCTCCAAGATGATCGTACGTTGCTTCAGGATATCAAATTACTTCCTTCGGCAAGTTGCCTCATTTGGCAAAACGGAAAAATAAATATCACTCAATATTGGGATTATGTTTACAAAGCAGATCCGGCTTTTACCAATCATGAGCGTGCCGTCGACGAATATTTTTACCATACGAAAAATGCGGTTGAAAAACGAATTCAAAGCCGCAGTCAAATTGGATTATTCCTCAGCGGCGGATTGGATTCGCGTACTTTGGCGGGGATAATTCCAAAGATTAATTCTTCGATCGAACTTTTGACGTGGACGGCAGGGCATGGCCATGATCACGACACGCGTTATGCACAACAAATTGCAAAAGTTATCGGAAGCAAACATATTTCGATTGATCTTCCAAAATCTTTTTTAGATTTGTATGCTTCTGAATATTCATGGGTCTTAGACGGCGCGGTTTCGACTCATGGATCGCACAGATCCTGTTTAATCGATGAAGCAGCTCAAAAAGTGGATCTTGTTTTGTTGGGTTATATGGGAGATACGGCAAGCGGAGGCAAACCATTGGATTACGTTTATCCGATGAACGAGATGAATCAACTCGTTGATAAGGGATTTGCGATCTATTCAGTTGGATTCAATGATTCACTTTTGAAAAAAACATTACGACAAAATGTTTATGAAAAAATAAAAGGCTTGGCTTTCGATTCGTTTCGTAAAAGTGTTGAACGTGCAAAAGTTGAATTTCTGGCCGACCGAATTGTTTATTCCGAGCTTGTTCAAAGGCAACGATTATTCAATCCTCCTGCGCAAATGGATTTGCAAAGTGTTGATTGTTATTGGTCAACGCCATTTTCAGACAAAGACTTTATTGATTTTTCACTTCGTCTGCCGTGGCAGGAGCGACTTTCCAAAAAAGCATATATTGGAATGCTCTGTAAATATTTTCCGAAATTGGCCCGGATTCCAAGATCAGGTGACGGATTGCCATTGGCGCCTTCTCGTCTTCGAGCTTCTCTTCATTGGCGATGGATTCTTTTTCAGCGGAATACACTTCCAAAACTGACCGCTGGCCGGTTCGGTGGACACAATTACGGCGCTTTTGTTCATTGCTCCGAATGGTTTCGAAAGTCGAGCGCAACTTTTATCAGAAGTAAACTCATCAACAATCCAATTTTGGAAGAGCAGTTTCGAATGGATGAACTGAATCAGATGGTTGAATCATTTTTAAATCATACAGCGGAACAAGATCTCATGGAATGCATTGCCGCTTTGATGAGTTACGTGCTTTTTTATGAGCGATTAATTGCATTGCCAAGACTTGGATTGCACGAAATTCATAAGTCTCATCCGGTTGTGGTGAACGCATGAACATTTTGCTGGTGATTCGTCACGATGAAAATCAACATCTCGTACTTCCCGAAGTTGCTCGGGAATTGAGGCAGCTCGGAATTCGTTCACGTGTCGTTTGGGATCGGCCGGCAACTTTAAAACATCGAATTTGGACGTTGGGTCAACCCACGGCTGTCGTTTCTGTTTTACCGATTCGTCAATTCATGCCGTCGTGGGCTACCATTTGGCAACAAGCGGAATCTAACAAAGTGAAAGAACATGATTTGCTTCAAGCCGCAGGAATTTCTGTCCCAAAACAAATTGCTTTATATCAAGGCATCGAACCTGATTTATCTGAATTTGGTGAGTATGTCGTAGTGAAGCCTTCGCGTGGTGCCTGCGGAGCAGCCATTCGAATGATGCGGCGCAATAAGGCGCGTTGGCGACCTATCACCATCGAAAATTTTTCGATCAACGAAATTAACGAAACACTTATTGCGCAAGAATATATTCACACAGGACCATGGCCGATCAGTTACCGCGTGGCGACTGTTTTTGGAGAACCGATTTACGCTTTGCGGATTACAGCAAGCAAAAAACGTCCTCCCATTCATTATGATTTTGAAAATCCAAATGTCTTCGCCGGCAAAACCATCGTGGCCTCCAGCAAAGGTTGTACGATGGATACGAACGTTGATTCTGAAGTGCTCGAATTTGCGAAAAAAGTTCACTCTGCTTTTCCCGATTTACCCTTACTTGGAACCGATGTCGTTCGAAGTCATGACACTGGAAAATTATTCGCTTTAGAAGTCAATTCCGGCGGTTGGACATTTCATCTTGCAAATGAGCGATATGATCAAGTGAAAAAAGAATTCGGAATTGATTTGAGAACACAATTTGGTGGTGCGAAAGCAGTTGCCCGAGGAATTTATAACCGCCTATTTTGGCAAAAGGAAGCAGAATTTAAAAATTCGAAAATCAAGACTTTCGTAAACAAGACAACTTTGGAAGGAGCATCAGTTTAATGATCACAGCTTTGAAAGGGACAATTCCGAGCGTTCTCTTGGTTCGCAAGGGTGATGAGGATGAATATCAAATGCTTGAACAAGTAACGAGCCGACTCCAAGACCTTGGGATTCGCACGCGGTTGGTTTGGGATGGGAAACCGCAATTGAAACATTTTTTGTGGTCACTGACGTCAGGAACTGAAACGGCCGTCATTTCATTTCGTCCCATCCATAAATTTTTACCTTCGTGGGCAAAAATTTTTCAACAAGAGAAGCACAACAAAATTTCTGAATACGAAAATCTTAAACAGGCTGGAATTCCTGTGCCCAACTGGAAAGAAATTAAGCCTAGTGATGAAATACCGGATCTATCGTATTTTCCGGATTTTGTTGTTGTAAAACCCGCAAACGGAGCTTGTGGAGCGCTCGTTAGAGTTATGCGTCGCGATCACGTTCGGTGGCAACCGCTTGAAGTCAAACACAAAAGATCAGAAATAGATTCAATTATTGTTCAGGAATATATTCATACAGGACCTTGGCCGACTAGTTTTCGAGTAGCAACCGCATTCGGCGAGCCTATTCATGCTTGGCGTCTCACGGCTGATCGTTCGCGAGAGCCTTTTCGAGGAGAAGAAATGAATTCTGATTTTTTTAAAGGTAGAAGCATTGTGTCATCAAGCAAAGGCTGTACTTACGATCGAGAGGTACCAGAAGATGTTCTGGAATTATCGCGACGGGTTCATGACGCAACATTTCAAAATATTCCGCTCTTGTCTATCGACATTATTCGAGATTACAGAACCGGAAAGCTTTATGTTCTTGAACTCAATTTATGCGCATTGAATATCGTTCCAACCCCCGCAGCTGGCCGGCATTTACGCGAAGGATTTGGTTTTGACCCTTGGTTACAATTTGGTGGGGCATCGGCAATAGCGAGAGGAATTTATCGATGTATTATGAAGGAGACAGAAAATTGATTAACGTTCTCTTAGTAACGGATTGGGATAAAGACGTGTTTCGATTCTCCGAAGTTGCCCGTGGACTTCGAAATCTTGGCGTTCGCGCCAGGATAGGACATGATGTTGATCCGGGGCCTAAGCATTGGCTTTGGAGTTTGGGGATTGAAACAAAAGTAATTTCCATGCTGCCCCTAAAAAAGTTTTTACCGAAATGGGCGGAAATTTGGCAGCAAAAACATTATGACAAAATTCAAGAATATGAACTTTTGGAACGCGCAGGAATTCCAGTTCCGAAGTGGGTTCCTGTCTACAAAGGTCAAAATCCGAATTTGTCAAAATTAGGGGAGTATGTGGTCGTAAAACCTTCGCTTGGCGGAAGAGGTGCGTTTGTGAGAGTGATGCGGCGGGATAGAGTTAGTTATCGGCCGATTGCGACAGATGCAATGGCCGGTAAAGTGAGTCCAGCATTAATTGCACAGGATTATATTCACACAGGAGCTTGGCCCATTAATTATCGAGTAGGCACCGTTTTCGGAGAACCGATTTATATGTTTCGCTCGATGGCGGAAGCAAATCGTTTGCCTTTTTTCGGTTCTTCGTTCGATGCAAATTTTTTTGCCGGCAGATCGATTGTAGCAACAGCGCAGGGATGTTCGCGCGACGGAGAGATTCCGGAGGACGTGATCGATCTTGCCAAGCAGGCACATCAAGCTTTTCCCGATGTTCCGCTTCTCGGAGTTGATATCGTCCGTGATATTATGACCAAACAACTTTTTGTTCTCGAAGTGAATGCTTGCGGCCGGACTTATCAATTGGCAAGGGAAGAAAGTGAACGAAATCTTAATCATTTCGGGCTTGATTTGTACGGTCAATTTGGAGGCATTCAAGCAGTTGTGCGCGGAATTTATCGAAAATTATTGACCCATGAGAATGTAAAAATTCAAAAGAAAATCTATCCGGCGGAGGAAAGGAAACCGAAAATATGTGCGGAGTTGTAGGTTTTTGGAATCGTGAAGGAGAACCAGCGAGCGAAGTTCTGCTGGAACGGATGATCGAAAAAATCCGGTATCGCGGTCCGGATGATAAAGGAACATGGACTCACGGCTCAATTGGTTTCGGTCATTGCCGCTTAAGCATTCTGGATTTGAGCATGAAGGCTCATCAGCCTTTTTTAACTTCTGACGGTCAGGGTGTGCTTTCTTATAACGGTGAAGTCTATAACTTTAAGGAATTGCGGTCGGATCTTGAGAAAGAGGGAATTCGGTTTCGAAGTTCTTCCGACACAGAAGTTGTTTTATACGCGCTTCATCAATGGGGTCCGGAAAAAGCGATCAGCAAATTTAACGGAATGTTTGCGTTTTCTTATTATGATCTCAGAAATAAAACCTTGTGGCTGGGTCGTGACCGCGCTGGGATTAAGCCGCTTTATCTTGCTAAAGTTGGAAAAACGTTAGTGTTTGGTTCTGAAATTAAATCTCTTTTCACGCATCCTGCTGTTCCCTGCAAGGCCGACATGCATGCGTTAACCACGCAACTGATTTATCAAAGGCTGGATGGTTCGTGGACACCGTTTGAGAAAATCGAGTCACTTCTTCCAGGAACGATTTTGAAAGTCACATCGACTTCAGAAGAAGTCATTACGTATTTCGATCTTCTTCGGGATGTTAATGTCGAACGAATTATCAAAAATAAAAATGTTGATTTTGATTTATTACTAAATGAATTCAATGAACTTTTAGCCTCAAGTGTGAAAATGCATCTGATCAGCGATGCTCCGCTTGCAACTTTATCAAGTGGAGGTTTGGATTCTTCCATCATGACGGCTGTTGCCAAAGAATTTAAATCTGACATTATTGGCTATGTTGCTGATGTTAAGGGCGTTGGGATTCCAGAAGTTCCAAGAGCTCAAAAAGTTTGTAAACATCTTCGTGTAGAACTTCGCCAAGTTAAAATTGATACGGAGGAATATTTACGGCTTTGGCCCACGGTGGTTTATCAAAATGACCAGCCCAATTATTTTGCGCAGAATGTCGCATTTACCATGTTAGCCGATGCTGCGCGCCGTGATGGTTTCAAAATTCTTCTGTGCGGTGAAGGTTCAGACGAACTTTTCGGTGGATATACTTGGCATGTTGATGCCTATCGTATGTGGCGCATGCGGCGTCTCCATTCTTATCTTATTCCAAACATCGCTCTTTTTCGCAAAATGGGTCTCATCATTAATAAATTAGCGCCGCTTAATTTAAACGAGCTTGCCAAGAAACCATTTGAACATCTTACGAAGAATTCATCGCCTCTGGTAAATGACTCTTTGGCCTATTTTGCATTAGACGGCGGTCAGCGGGCAATTCGTGAAGAAGCGCTTTTCCAAAAACTGGCTTCCATTCATCCCATTGAAGAACGGGCTTATTTGGCACGGGCCTTTGAAGATTTTTACTCTCATTTACGGACGAGTCTGGGCTGTAATGACAAAATGGGAATGCTGCAATCAATTGAAGTGAGAGTGCCTTACATCGAAAACAAGCTGATCGATTTCGGCCTTCATCTGCCATTCAAAGCTAAATATGATCGCGGGATTACAAAACGAATCGTTAAAAAAGCGGCAGAAACAAAAATTCCTCATGACATCATTCGCGCAAAAAAAGTCGGATTTGGAATTTCAAATCATGTTTGGCGAAATACGAAAGATTTTCTGAAAGACGGAATGCTGCCCGAATTATTTAAATGGGGTCCGTCTGAGATGGAACGGGTTTCCAATCTCGTCTTCGGCGATCATCTGATGCCCTATCATTTTTTAAGTATGGATTTATGGGCTCGAATTTATTTGAGAAATGAATCTCCCGAAAAACTGGGCGAGCAATTACTTGCAGTGAGTCAGGGGAATGGCCGCGCTTCTCAGAAAGCCAATATTCTAAGTCGGCCCGAGGTTCCTGTGTCATGAAGAATGTCGTGAGGCTTCCTTTTCGATTTTTTGTATGTCTTAAAAATTATGGCCTGACGCATACCTTGTTACTTGTGCTCCATCGATTACGAATCATTTCTGTGTTGCATGCGTTTGAATTTATATTTAAGGACATTTCCAGCGAAAACAAAATTTATGAAACTAGTTCTAAGATTACCAAAGATGGAAAAGATATTTTCTTCCGCGAAATTAAAGAAATTGAATTGGATCATTTAAATTTTGCAGAAGGTCTTTATTCAATCGATATACTTCGAATGCATTTTTCAAAAGGATTGAGATTTTTCGCCGCGTTTCAAAATAATCAAGTTATTGCTGTGTATGGGGCACACATGATGTACGCCGATTTGGTTTATATTAATATGCCAAATTTAAGATTATCAGAGAAAGTTGCGTATTTAAATTGCGCTTTTACCGCTCCACATTACCGGAGTCTTTCGATTGGGGCCGAACTGCGTTCTTTTTTAGTAGGTTGTCTTCGAACGGAGGGAATTGAAAAGATTTTCAGCGTTGTATTTATAGAAAATAAAAGGGCCTTACGTTGGAATTTACAGGACAAGTTTGAATATTGGGGGAGAATTTCTTATATTAAGTGCGGCAACAAGAAATTTTGGCTCCGGCGCCTGACAAATAGAGGGCGCCAATTTTTTAATCTCTTCAATCGATCTGAAAGTTTTACGAAATCTGAACCTGTGTTGGAGACAATGTCATGAACGTTCGGACATTTGCTTTGACTTATCCGCAATTAATGAATCAAGCGATAGACATGAAGCTCGCTGAGGAAGATCTGTTTCATTTACGAAAAGCGTACGAACTTTCAGAACGCTTATTTGACGGTCTTTATCGCGGGCAGCATGCTCCGTTTCTTTGTCATCTGGTTCGAACAGCCAGCATTTTACTGGCGGAAAAAGTGTCAATTAAATCGTAATGGCAGGTCTTCTTCATGCAGCTTATACGGTTGGTTATTTTCAAGATCAACGACATGGCAGCGCAACTCCAACACACCGGAAGGAACTTCAAGCTTCAATCGGAGAAGTAGTTGAGGTTTTAGTTTTTAATTATAACGAAAGTACTTGGTATAAAAAGGAACATTTAGAAAATTATTTTGAAACAGTAAAAGAAAATAATTCAAACATAAAGAATTTGATTCTCATGCGTCTTGCCAACGAACTTGAAGATTATTTGGATTATGGAATGGTCTATCGAGGAACTTTTCCTTTTCGGGAGAGAATTAATGCTTATGGAAATCTTGCAATTGAACTGGCCAAGCGCCTTGGACATTTGCAATTAGCTGAGGAACTGAATCAAGTTTTTCAAATTCATTTAGATTCCAATTTACCCAAAATTGTTTTTACCAACCAGTCTTCCTGCTTTCAATTGCCGGCATTGAAGTGGCTGAAAAAAAGTTATCTCGAAAAATTGCAATATAAGACCAGAAAATTGATCACTCAATGGTCAGGAACTAAAAATCAAATAGAGGAACTTAGCTGATTTTATGGAAAAAATAAATTTTTTTGGCGATGGTTTATTTTATGAAATTGATCATCTGAAAAATGATTCCGATTTGATTTTCTGTGCCAAAGAATGCATTGACGTTCAGAAAACTGTTGGCGCGGAAATGCTTCATCGTTTTTTCCGGCTCAATCCCAATTCTTCAGTTGAAGTTTCTGAACAAGCATTAGATCGAATCTTAATCTCCGGTGAACAAGTTAGTGACATCCGATCAGATCGAAGCATTTCAAATTGCGTCGTCTTCAATTCTAGAAATATGGAAGGGTCTGTCATGAGTGACGGAATTTTAAAACTCAGAAACAAGACGAATGCTTTGATTGCCGAGCGGATTAAAGAATTGTTCCAGGCATCCAATTGCGTTTCGATTTCCGATAGCGGACATTTTGGTATCCGCCGGGAGGTTATATGAAGTGGCATACCAATTTTCAAACACCGGGTTGGAGAATGTATGTCACGTACGCTGAAGAACCAAGAAAATCCTTTTTCCGATATCGAAATCCAAATACCGGAGAAATCGTTACCTCCTGGGACAATGGATGGAACTTTAGATTATTCAAAATAGATTCTCGAAGGCCATTTTGGCATACCGTTTATTCGAATACCAACCGGTATAGTTTTGGATATCGAATCACTGTTAATTGGGACCAGCCGCTTTATAAACGACTGATTTTTAGAACTAAAAATTTGCTCGGCTTGGCTTTGGAAGGAATTAAGTAAATGGCATCTTTGAAACAAAGAACAATTTCAGGAATTAAATGGCAGGTGATCAACAAAGTGATCCAGAAAATGATTTCGGTCATTTCCTTTGCTATTTTAGCAAGAATTCTGGAACCGGCAACGTTTGGACTTTTTGCTTTGGCATTTGTCATGATTGACGGCATTGGTCTTTTTCGGACCTTCGGAATTGATGCCGGCGTCATTCGCAGAAAAGAATGTCCTGATATTGTCAAAGATACCGCTTTTTTCATCGTTCAAAGCAGCGGCATTGTTATTTTTATCATTTGCTTTTTTTCTGCGCCGATCGCGGCTCATTTCTTTAAAAATCCAGAAGTTAAATCAGTCATTCAAGCGCTCGGCTTTATTTTTATCATGAGTTGCATGGGACGGATTTCCCAGGCGGTGTTGGTTCGTGAGATGAAATTTAAGCTCCTTTCAGTGGTTGAAATGATCGGCTCAACGTTAAATAGTGTTTTTGCCGTCATCTTTGCGTTGTTCACTCCGACTGTGTGGGCATTGGTTGGAGCTTATCTGATTAAACAGCTGACTATCACATTGTTGACCGTTCATTTTTCCGGCTATAAATTTAAATGGCAATTTGATTTTAAAATTGCCAAAGAACTTTTTCATTTCGGAAAATTTTTGGTGGGAGAGTCCGTGCTTTGGTTCCTCAGCGGAAATATCGGCAATGTCGCGATCGCCCGATGTCTCGGAACGGTTGCTCTGGGGTACTATGCATTAGCCGGAAATATTATTAATTTCATGAATAGTCATTTTACGGCGCTTACTTCCAACGTTTTATTTCCGGCGTATGCAACATTACAAAATGATCCTGAGGATTTGAAACGTGCCTATCTTAAAACTAATCGATTTGTTGCAATGATCAATACGCCATTTTGTGTTGCGATAATAATCCTTGCGCGTGATTTAACGCTCACTCTTTACGGTAAAAAATGGCTGCCCATCGTTCCGTTAATGCAACTGATTGCATTTACTCAAATCGTAGCTGGGTTGACCATTTCTACGGGAACGATTTTTAATGGATGCGGAAAACCTAAATACGCTTATTACTTGGCGCTGGTTCATTTGATATGCAGAATTCCACTGATCATTATTTTTACGATGAAATGGGGAGTTTATGGAACGGTTGCTTCGAATCTGGTTCTTTCAGCCATCGTAACGCCGGCTTATTTTTATTTGATGAAAAGAATTGTTCATTACCGATATCGCGAATTGATCGCGCAAATTTTACCGTCGATGTATTGCTCTTTGATTATGGCAGCTTCAATATTTTTGATTCAAAATGTGTTCCAGCATTATCACTTAGTTCCTGCGTTTCATTTGCATAATGCCTATGTTTTGTTGAGTTCGGTCATCGTTGGATTTTTGGCTTATGTGGCGGGATCTTTTTTAATTGATCGATCATCAAGTATTGAGATGAAACAAATGTTATTTAAATTGGAGAGCGCATAAATGGATCAAAAAATTCCCATTATCATGTTGGTCGACGTCGAGCCGGACGGATTCTTCATTGATCGGACGAAAGCACTTCCTTGGAAAGGATATGAGGCAGCTTATGAGTTGTTTAGCGGACTTCGGCCTCGATTGGAAAATGCGACAGGTTCAAAGGTTCATTTTTCTTGGTTCTACCGTTTAGATCCACAAGTCGCTGAAACTTATGGTTCTTTTGAATGGCCGATTACTCATTATCCTAAATTTGCGGAGTCATTTCTTCGTCATGGGGATGATCTCGGTCTTCATCCGCATGTTTACCGATGGAGTAACCAGATTAATAATTGGATTGAAGATCAAGCGGATCAAGAATGGGTCAATTACTGTGTCGAGATGGGATTTAAAACTTATGGAAAGTTATTCGGTTTAAATTGTGAATCTTTTCGTTTCGGCGCCTACTGGATTAACAATGAAACGCTGAAATTGGCGGAATGTTTAGGTGCGCGTTTTGATTTGACAATAGAACCAGGCTACGGTCTGAATAAACTTGTCAGTTCATTTTCAAAGAAATTTTATTCAGGAACGGTTCCTGATTTTGAAATGGTTCCTCAAATACCTTATCAGCCGTCGCAAGAAGATTTCAGAAAACCGGATTCAAACCGAAACAACGGGCTTTGGGTCATCCCTTTAAGCACCGGAAATGTGCAAGCCCGATTTGGCAGAGTAGAAACGTTTTATAAGAAAATTTTTTCTCCACACGAATTAGAACCAAAAACAATTACGCTTAACTTGGCGCGTGGAACAAATGGTTTTCGGATCGTCATGGATAATCTTTTGAAAAATCTCCAGCGGCCTTATTTAACTTTTATTGTTCGCAGTGACGTTTCTCATGAGCCTCAGGATCCGAGTCACAAAGAAAATATGAATAAAAATATTGAATATATTTTAAACCATCCTTTGGTTGATCGATTTGTTTTCACGACTCCTGCCGAGGCAATGGACAAGATGGGCTATTTAAATATTTCTAGAAATGGAGGTTTAATAAATAATGTTTCCGAAAGTTGCGGTTCTCGTACTGAACTGGAACCGAAAAGCGCTGACGTCTGCTTGTCTTGATTCGCTTGCGCAAAGTAATTACGCTAACTTCCAAGTGATCGTCATTGATAATGGATCGACCGATGGCAGTGAGGAAGACATCCGTTCAAGATATTCTTGGGTTACTTTTCTTCAGAATGGAGAAAATCTAGGTTATGCGGAAGGAAACAATCGCGGCATTCGCCGAGCCCTCGCCGATAGCGCCGATTATATTTTTATTTTAAATAACGATACAAAAGTTTTCTCGGATTGCATTTCACGTCTCGTTAGCGCCGCAGAAAACAATTCATCTTTTGGAATTTTTGGACCACTTGCATTTGATTATGATGACGAAACGAAAGTTTTGGAATCTGGTTTTAAACTGGAGTGGCATCCGGTTAAGCGTTATCCGTTCACACCTTTTGAAGGCGATGAAATCCTGACGCAGAATGCAGAAATATTTTCCGTAGACGTGGTTCAAGGCGACGCTTTTTTTGTGCGACGAAAAGTTTTTGAATACGTGGGACTTTTTGATCCTCAATTTTTTTTAATGCACGAAGAATCAGATTTATGCATTCGGGCAAAAAAATATGGGGTTAAGATCGGAATTGTGAAGTCGGCAAAGTTTCAAAGAATGATTTCAGGCACATTCGGCAGAGGGTCGAATCTAAGCCAATATTATGCTTATCGAAACATTTTACTTTTGATTAGGAAAAATACTCAGGGCAAAGAAAGACGGCAAAGATTTTTCAATCAATTCAGAAAACTAAAATGGGATTTGTGGGATCACTGCATGATGAATTTTTTTAAAACCAAAGATGTTTCTTATCTAAGAAAAGCGAAGCCCATGATTTTGGGATGTCTGGATTATTTTTTGGGACGGTTTGGAAGATTGGAAAGATCCAATGGGATCTGAGAAGAAGAAATTTTTGATTTTAGGTGCTGGCCCAACGGGTTTGGGAGCTGCACTTCATTTAAATGAGTTGGGCGTAGAGGATTATTTAATTCTTGAGCAATCAAAGGAACCAGGCGGTCTTGCGTCTTCGGTGAAAGATGAAAATGGTTTTACGTGGGATCTTGGAGGACATGTCCAATTTTCTCATTATGAAATTTTTGATGAATATATGGATCTTGCTTTGGGAAAAGATGGTTGGCTTTATCATGTACGGGAAAGTTGGATTTGGATGCGAGATCGATTCATTCCATATCCTTTTCAATACAATCTTCACCGGCTTCCAAAAGAAGAAAAGTGGAAATGTCTTCAAGGTTTGATGAAAGTTTTAAATTCAAAGAACGGAAAGGTCACGAATTTCAAAGAATGGATTCTTCATACCTTCGGAGAAGGCGTTGCGGAAACATTTATGTTTCCTTATAACGACAAAGTTTGGGCCTATCCGTTGGAGTTGATCGGTCAACAGTGGATGGGCGAGCGCGTTGCAGTGCCAGATCTTGAAAAAGTTTTGGCCGGAATTTGTCTGGAAGAAGATCAGGTTTCTTGGGGGCCGAATCATACGTTTCGTTTTCCGAAACAGGGAGGAACCGGCGCAGTTTGGCGTTCACTGGCTAAGCGATTGCCCGAAGAAAATTTGAAGTTTGGTGAAAGAGTTGTTTCTGTTGATGTTAATCAACGCAAAGTGAAATTAGCAAGCGGCGCCGAATATGAATATGAATTTTTGATTTCTTCAGTGCCGCTTGATCAACTGGTTCAGATGACAAAAGTTCAAGAATTGATTTCTGAAACATCAAAGCTGCTTTATTCAGGCGTTCACATTATTGGCATTGGTTTAAAAGGCCAGCCCGCCGAACATTTACGGACTAAGTGCTGGATGTATTTTCCGGAACGCAATTGTCCATTTTATCGAGTGACTGTGTTTAGTAATTACAGTCCGAACAATACACCAGCGCCAGGAGAAACTTGGTCGCTCATGGCTGAAGTGGCGCAAAGTCCAATGAGACCGGTAAATAAAAATCTGGTTCTGGAAGAAGTGATTGAAGGACTTTTATCGACGAATTTGATTTCTTCAAAGGATCAAATCATCAGCAAATGGAATTGCTTTTTAAATCACGGCTATCCGACGCCTTCAATTAATCGGGATGAAGTGTTGAATCAAGTGCTTCCGAAATTGGAGGATCTTAATATTTTTTCACGCGGAAGATTTGGCGCATGGAAATATGAAGTGAGCAACCAAGATCATTCTTTCATGCAGGGCTGGGAATGTGTGGACCGGATTCTGTCAGGAAATAAGAACAGCGAACAGACTTTAAATTTTCCAGCCCAAATAAATGGAACGTACAACAAAAGGAATGAGTTTCAAAAATCTCTCAGAATGGTGATTACAAAATGATTAAAACAGTAATTAACGAAGGTCTCAAAAAAATCGGTTATAAAATGGTCAAATTGTCTGCGCCTGTAACTGAATTTTATAAAGAATCTCCCGCAGATCAAAAATCCAGAGTCTTTTCCTATGAAGAGGCGATTCAATTTGTTGTGGGAATGCATGTTACCACGGAAGGTCACATCCGAACGGCAAGCATACCTCAGGAAGCGCTTGAATATGTGACGACTTATTTAAAAAAATTTCCCAAGGACAAACCTTTAATTGCGTTGCATGTTGGAAATTTTGTCGGTGTTTCCTTAACCTGGATGGCAAGCGAACTCAGACAAATTCATCCGGAGTCTGTCGTGGTCAGCATTGATCCGAACATTAGCCATCGAGATGTTAGATATCCTCTTGAGGTTGTTATTAAGATCGCAAATCATTTTTCTTTGCAGAATAACATCATGTATATCGTAGGTTATTCTCTTGAGAAAAATAATTCAGATAGCGGTTGTGAAGAACGCAACAGTTTGGTCTATCCAGGTTTTGAGAAGACACTAAAAAATCTAAATCTTTTTTCGGGTGAAAAATACGATTTAGCATTGATTGATGGTAATCATGAAGGGGCTTATTTGAAACGTGAAGTTGAATCGATCTATGGTTTGTTGAAGAGCAGCGGGTTGCTTGTTCTAGATGATATTGATGATTATTGGGAAAATCGTGCTCAATTGAAAAGTGTTTACGAACATGCAGATCAGAGTAAATTTACCAAACTTGGAGCTGATGGGCGGGTTGGAATTTTGATGAAAAAATAAGAAATGAAAACGATTAGTCGAACGGTTAAAAAAATAGCGCAAAATCTGGGATACGAAATTAATCGAATTGACCGGGCATCAAATCCAAACGATGCTGTTCCGAGGTTGGATCTGTGCGTTGAAGCTTCTGAAATTGTGAAGCGTCATTGGCGGCAAACGAAAGAAACAGTTTCGTTTTTGAAACAGAAATATACAAAAGCTGTATTTGGCAAAGTTAATATTTTGGATATGTTGAAATTACTCAGTGAATGCATCGATCCAACAGATGTTTATTTGGGTGGAGCAAGTCAACTAACTTACGTGCTGTCCGTTGCGGATGAAATGGAACGCGATGGAGTTAAAAATCCTGATCTTTTGATTGCCGCACTTGTTCATGATTTGGGAAAAGTTCTTTTGTTAACGGATGAGAAGCCAGAAAATATTGTCTGCCTAAACCGGCCGATTGATGAATATGAAGAGGGCGTTGGGCTGGAGAATTGTGTTTTCCAATGGGATCACGATGAATTTGCTTATGTGCGCCTAAAAGATTATTTACCCAAGCATATTTCATGGCTTATCCGCTATCACAGCATTATTATTCTGGAAAGCGAACCCTACATGAACGAATGCGACCGGGAATATTGTCAAAAGTATTTAATTCCTTTTCAAAAATACGATCAGGATTTCAAATCTGTTTATCGTGTTCCCAAGAAACAACCGGGAGACTATCAAGCGTTAATTAATACCTATTTTCCAAAGGAGATCATTTTTTAATGAAACCTAAAGTAAGCGTTGGAATTCCTGTATATAACGGAGCTAAATTTATCGGCGCTGCGATTGAGTCTGTTTTGAATCAAACCTTTTCTGATTTTGAATTGATTGTTTCGGACGATGAGTCAACCGATCAAACCGAAGATGTTGTTCTATCGTTTAAAGATTCTCGCATTCGATTTGTTAGGAACAATAAGAAAACAAAAGCTCCTGGGAATTTTAACAATTGCTTAGAAAACTCAAATGGAAAGTATGTTTGCGTTTTTCATGCTGACGACATAATGTTTCCGACTAATCTTGAAAAAAAAGTTGAAATTTTAGATAAACATTTGAACGTTGGAATGGTTCATTCGAATTTTGTTCAGACGGATCATAATGGTAATTCCATTCGCGGTAACTGGGCTGCGGACTATTGGTCTCACGAAAACACAAAGGATGCAATATTTGATGGATCAAAGCATTTTGAAGAATTAGTTTCGGGAGGAGATTTTGTTTGCGCTTCTGCAGTTGTGGCGAGGCATCAATGTTTCGAAAATGTAGGTGGTTTTGATTTATCGCTTTTGCACGCTTGCGATCTTGAAATGTGGCTTAGACTTTCACTTTTTTATGATGTTGGATATCTAGGAGAGCCACTTGTTAAATATCGTTGGCATGAGGGACAGGATACGCATAACTTCGCAGGAAAGTTGAAAGCTTTGGATGAATATTACAGAGCTAAAATTTATAACTTTAAAAAATATCCAAAAAGAATTGCAAACTTAAGCCAGCTTAAACATAAAGTGGAAAATTACATGGCCAAACAAATCTTAATTCTTGCTCATGAGTTGGATGATAAGAAGCAATATCCTGAGCTCAGAGATTGTATTTCTTATGTTTTTAAAATTTCGCCCAGATTTTTTTTGGATTACAAACAGTTGCGTTTATTGGTTAAATCCGTTTTGAGCGATGACATTATCAATAACTTACAAAAGGTCAAATCCAAATTTGATTTAAGAGGAATAAGTAAATGAATTCGACAAAGACGGTATTACAATCAGAAATGGAAAAGAAACAAAATTTGAAAAATGCCATTATTTTAGGTTCAGGCCGATGTGGTACGAGCATGGTTACTGGTTTATTATCTCGGCAGCCTTATTATATGGGTAATAATTTATATGCCGGTACTCATAGTAATCCTAAAGGTTTTTTTGAATCTTGGGAAATTAACAGCATTAATGAGGATCTCTTAATGAAAGTTCTTCCTAAAAAACCGCGTTTTATCGGCAAATGGTTTTTCAAGGAGAGATTAGCCTATGAGCAAGGGTGGTTGGGTCGTATACCAGCCGGAACAGTGATTACTTCTTCTCCAAGTATTAATGAAAGAATTGCTCGCCAGACAGGAAAGCAACCTTTTTGTTATAAAGATACACGTTTTCCATACACGCTTCCGGCATGGCGGCCCTTTTTAAAAAATACGGTTTTCATTTGCGTTTTTCGAGATCCGGGAGCAACGGCAAAAAGTGTGGTGAAGGCCTGTCGAACCGAGAAATATCTCAAAGGCGTTTACATCAATCATCAAATTGCGATGGAAATGTGGGCGCTCAAGTACAGACATATATTGGAAACTCACAGACATTCTGGTGATTGGTTGTTTTTTCATTACAATCAAGGTTTTACTGAAAAAGGATTGGATCGGTTAAGTCAATTTTTAAACGTTGAAGTTGATCGAACGTTTCCGGACAAAGGACTCGATCGTTCGCGTTCGGCCGACGATATTCCTAAAGACGTTAGGCAGATTTATCAAGATTTGTGTGATCTTGCGGGTTATTCGGGTGAGATGTCATGAAAATTTTATTTGTCACTCCATCAATTCCTTATCCGCCCCATACGGGGGGTCAGCTTCGTTCTTATCATCTTCTGCGATATTTAGAATCAAAAGGCGAAGTGATGCTCGTCAGCATTGGAAGACCGGAACAATGTGCCCCTTATATGCAGGAATTGAAAAAATACTGTGCAAAAATTTTCTTGGCAGATCCTGCTCGATTTAAAACGGATCAAGGAATTAGTAAGTTTGAAGCGGCTCAGAGAAGAGTCTTACAATTTTTGAAATTTCAGTCCTGGATGCTGGAAGATTTTATAGATCCTGAAATTTGCAAGCAAATCGATTTAGCGAAACCCGAAGAATACGATTTAATCGTAGTCCGTTTTGCGGTGATGGCATATCATTTTTTAACAAATTCAAAATTTAAAAAATTGATCCCTAAAATATTGATTGATATTGATGATGTGAGTACGATCGTGCAGGAGCGAACTGTTAGACAAATTAAATTTAGCTACAAAAAGATGCGGAACTTAATCGATTTGTTTTTTCTCAAACGTTACTACCATCAATTGAGACACATAAATGCTTCCTTGGCCGTTTCGGAAAAAGATCGAACTTATCTTTTAAATTACGACATGAGCCGAAATGTTTTTGTTATTCCGAATATGTTTGAGGTCAATGGCCGCAGTTTGACTTTGTCTGAACAGGTCAAAGAACCGGAAATTCTTTTTTGTGGAATGTTGAGTTATCCGCCGAATCAGGATGCGGTTTTCTTTTTTGTTGAAAAGATATTTCCTAAAATTCAAGAACGGATTCCAAATGCTCATTTGACGATTATCGGCAAGCATACCCCTGAAAAAATTATGAAACTCGGAATGCAGCGCGGAATTACCGTAGCAGGTTATGTTCCATCGATGGAACCCTATTATGACAAAGCTGCAATTGTCGTGGTTCCACTTTTGAATGGCGGCGGCAGCCGAATTAAGATTTTAGAAGCTTTTTCTTTGGAAAGGCCCGTCGTTTCAACTTCAGTTGGAGCAGAGGGCCTGGATGTAAAAAATGGCGAACACATCATCATTGCCGATGAGCCAAATGATTTTGCAAATGAATGTGTTGAATTGTTGAATAACCCTAACCAAAGAAAACGCATTACTTCGAATGCGTATCGGCTTGTCAAAGAAAAATATGATATTCCAGTTTTTCGCAAAAAAATGGATGAAGTTTTTGAATTTGTCGCAGAAAGGTCAAGTCCAAGATGAGCGAATCAAATTCACCAAAAGTAACCATTATGGTTGTCCCAAGAGAAAGCCACAGTTTTGTTCTGCAGTGCATTGAACATATTTATGCGTTTACACCGCAAACATTTCAATTGATTGTGATAGATCCCAATGGCCCGAAAGAAATAGCAGAAGGGCTGAGAAAATGGGAAAAGCAGAATTCCAATTGCAAAGTGCTGCGTTCAGAACATTTTATTTTTCCTTATGAAGCTAAAAATTGGGCGGTTAAGCATTTATCCGCTGAAACCGAATGGGTTGTTTTCATCGACAACGATGTCAAGGTGAGTCCTCATTGGTTGAGTTCGTTACTTAGCGCCGCAAACGAGACCGGTGCTCGAGTTTTTCATCCTTTGTATTTATTGGAAGTAGCAGGAGGTGGCGGTGTGTCCATCCACATGGCTGACGGAACGATCAGAAAGGGAATGAAGAATGGCACTGAACACATCCAACCAGTTATGAATTATGTTGGATTAAACATTTGTAATTCTCGAAATTTTATACGCAAAGACAGCGGATTTTTAGAATTCCATGCTTTTATGATTCGCCGCGATCTGCTTGATGAGATGGGCGAATTTGAGCCGGTTACTTTATCTGAAGATGTTAATTATAGTTTGCGTCTTTTGGAAAAAGGCGAGCGAGTTATTTTTGAGCCGAATTCAGTGATCACTTATGTGGTTGGACCCCCATTTGAAAAATATGATCTGCCTTATTATCGGTTTAGATGGGATCCAAAAATGGGAATTGATTCAACAAACTGGTTGAAAAACAGATGGCGCAATGTATTGACAGAATATTGGACGGGAAAAGTTAAATGGATGCATTACCATCGGCAGCGAATAGAACCTTGGTTTCCAATTGTCTCTAAGTATTTGCAATGGGTTCCCTATTCTAGAACGGTTAGGAAAATAGGACGCTTGTTACCGGTCCTAAATCAACTTTAGTTATGCCAAAAGTCAGCATTATTATATCTACGTTTAATCGATCAAGCTTGCTGAAGCAAGCAATTCAGAGCGTTTATTCTCAAACGTTTCAAGATTGGGAATTGATTATCGTTGATGATGGATCAACCGATGAAACCAAAAAAATGATTCACGATTATGCAAATCTTGATTCAAGAATAATACCGGTTTCTCAATCGAACAAAGGAATTAGCGCATCAAGAGCAAAAGGAATCGAATTTGTCACGGGACAATATATTGCATCGTTAGATGATGATGACGTTTATGTTCCGCAAAAAATTGAAGCACAATTTGATTATTTAGAAAAAAATCCATCCGTTGGCCTTGTTTATTCCTACGTGAATATGGTGGATGAAAATAAAACCATTTTACTTCAGTGGCCGGTAACGCCTGCTCAAACGTTTTTCGAATTGCTCCACGACAATACAATTCCAACGAATTCCTGTTTGATTCGCAAGGAATGTTTTGAACGTTTGGGGTCTTTTCGGAAAGATTTTAAAGGTTCTGATGATTATGAAATGTGGCTTCGAATTTCAAAGCATTATCGTATTAAATTTTTGCCCATCGTCATCGGCATTTATCGCTGGCATGATCACAATATGTCTCATAATAAAAGAAAACGATGTTCCAGTGATGTCCAAGTTTTTCAAGCCGTCATGAAATACGAGCTTTCGAAGGAAGAAAAGAAAAAAGTATTTCAGAGAGTTATAGAACTGACCTATACGAAAGGTTCGGATGCTCTAGACCAGAAAAATTACAGTGATGCCGTTTTTTATTTTCTGCAGTCTCTTCAGTTTAATTTATTGATCGGGCTTCATATTTCCTGGGGTCGTTATTCGAACGTTAGTTATCGATTGCTTCGTCCTTATGCCGCTCTCGTTAGCGCGGCTTTTGGAGCGTTTATGTTTTTTATGACAAACTTATTTTCAAAGGAACAATTATCCTCCAATGTTTAAGCTCAGCGTTGTGATTTGTACCTATAATCGATGTGAAAGTTTGCGTGAAATACTGCAAGCTTTGGAAAATCAAGTTGTGTCCACGGATTGTGAACTTCTTGTGGTGGATAACAACAGCAATGACCGAACGAAAGAGATGGTCAGTGAATTTTCATCTCGAAGTAAATGTCCAATTCGTTATTTTTTAGAACCTGCTCAGGGCGTTAGTTTTGCCCGCAACCGCGGAGTTTTGGAGTCAAAAAGCGAATGGGTGGCATATTTAGATGATGACACGATTCCGTCTAAAGACTGGCTTCAGTCGATGATGAACGGAATTAATCACTATCAAGCTGATTGTATCGGCGGACCCATTCTTCCTCTTTGGCCTCAGGAACCTTTGGTCGCACCGGTTTTTCATGAAGGCATTTCCGGTCTTTTTGGTTTGTTAGATCGAGGGGAGAAAGTGATTCAAACCCGAAAATATATTAGTAATTTTCTTTTAGGGGGAAATGTCGCTTACCATCTGGAAATTTTTAAAGAAATTGGTTTATTTAGAACCGATCTTGGCCGGACCCCAACAAGTCTCTGCGGAGGTGAAGACAGCGACATGATTCAGCGTCTGTTGAAAGCTGGAAAACTTGCCGTTTACGATCCTCAAATTTTAGTGAAACATAAAATTTCACCGGCAAGAATGAAACTGCCGTATTTACGGAAATGGCATTATGACATGGGACGATCAACTGCAAAAATCTCAAAATTTAATGGAGGTATTTTTTCAAATTTGATCGCGGATTGTTTTTTAAGCGGAGTATTTGCATTATTTTACTATACTGCTCGAATTAAAGAAAAGGCAGTTAGCGCAGAAGGAAACTTTTGGTGGAAATGGGGAATGTTTGTTGAATTAATCAGCAAAGGGGAGACGAAAAATGCCGAGCGTTAGCATTGTCACTCCCACTTATAACCGCGCTGAATATTTGAAGGAAGCCATTGAAAGTGTTTTGGCTCAAACTTATCAGGATTGGGAACTTATCGTTGTCGACGATGGTTCAAGTGATCATACCGTCCAAGTTTTGCGCAAATTTATGAAGGACGATAATAGAATCCATTATATCAAGAAGGAAAACAATGGTGCTGCAGCCGCTAGAAATACGGCTCTTCATCAAGTAACCGGAAAATATATTGCATTTATCGACGATGATGACCGATGGCTGCCGGAAAAACTCCAGATGCAAGTTGAGCTCATGGAATCTGATTCTGAAATTGGATTTTGTTATGTCCGGTTTCAGATTTATAAAAAAGTTGGAAATAATTTAGAAAAAGGAACACTTTTTCCGCCTTTCCTGGCTTCAAAATTTGAAGATTTATTTGATGCATTTATCGCGCCTTCTTCGGCTATGTTTCGAAAAACATGTTTCGACCGAGTCGGATGGTTCAATCCCCAATATGAACGGTGCGAGGATTTTGATTTATGGTTGCGGATCGCTCAAATGACCAAGATTGCTGCCATCGATAAAATTGGCGTGTTTTCTGTGATGGATGAAAGACATCGGGGAATGGATACCGAAGTGAGGTCTTGGAAAATCGGTATTGAACTTTTAAAGCATGTTAAATTGACTCCTCAATATCAATACTATAAGCCCATTATCAAAACTCATATTGCAAAACGTTATTATTGGATCGGCCGGGCAGATTTGGATGCTCATCAATATCAGAATGCGGCTTTTAATTTCATAAAGGCCATTCTGACAGATCCCATGATTGGTTTGGCGGTGCGCAGATCAGAGAGCAAAGGAAACTTGATTCAAATCTTGAAGCCTTATGCAGCCGTTCCCGTCAGTTTTGTGAAAGGATTTATTCATGGCTTGCGTTAGCGTCATCATTCCAACTTATAATCGTTCTCATTTTCTGAAGCGAGCTATTGAAAGTGTTATTGCTCAGACGTTTCAGGATTGGGAGCTTGTGATCGTTGATGACGGATCAAAGGATAATACCGAAGAAATAGTCACAAGCTATTTAACAGACAAAAGAATTCGCTTCATCAAACAAATAAATCAAGGGCCAGCAGCAGCCCGCAACCGAGGCATTTCAGAAACGAGCGCGGAATACATCTGTTTTTTAGATGACGATGATTGGTGGTTGCCGGAAAAATTGCACCGGCAAATACTATTTATGGAAGCTCATCCAGATTCAGGCTTGGTTTATACGCGAGTTCGCGTTGTTCGTTTTGCTGATCCAACAGATGATTCTATCAAGACGCCGCCGAAGCTTGAAACGACACTTGGAAAAATTATGAAACATGGTTTTATTTCGCCGTGTACCGTTATGGTCCGACGATTTTGTCTCAATCAAATGGAATGGTTTAAATCTGAAGGTGAGCCTCAGGAAGATTTCGAACTTTGGTTAAGATTTGTTCAAAAATGGAAGATCAGCACAATCGAAGATGAGTCTTGGACCTGTATTGAAGAGAATCAAGGCCAAAGATTTCGAATGTCGGGAGATGCAGTAAAAAATATTACGAAAAGAATAGAAGTGATCCAAAATCTTAAACTCATTGATCCACGTGACGAATCCTTGAAAAATAAAAATCATTCCTACTTAAATTATGAATTAGGCCGGCACTTTTATGAAGAGGGAAAGTTTTTTGAGGCTGCAAAATATTTTTTCAAGGCAGTTTGCCGTTATCCGCTGGTTGGATTGATGCTTCGAAGACCTGAAGAACGCGGACTCAAAATTTTAAGCCGGTTAGGAAAAACTTATTTATCAGCTCCGGTGTGTTTTGTGAAAGGTTTGTTTTATGATCGACGTTAGCGTCATTGTTTGTACCTACAACCGGGCGGAAAGTTTACGGGATACAATTGAAAGCCTTGTGCGGCAAAAAACTCAGGCATGTTCTTACGAAATTATTGTTGTCGACAATAATTCGAAAGATCACACTGAAAATATCGCTAAGAGCTTTAACGGAAAAGTGAAATATATTTTCGAAGCCAAACAGGGACTTTCCTATGCACGCAATACCGGTATTCGAGAAGCAAAAGGTCAAATTATTGCTTTTACCGATGACGACGTTATTGCAGATTCCAATTGGATTCTTTCTATGTATCAGTGTTTTAAAGAAACCAAGGCATTTGCCGTGGGCGGAAAAATAGAACGGTTGTGGAATTGCGACCGGCCTGAGTGGCTCTCAGATGAACTGATGGGTCCGTTGATTGTGCAGGATCTCGGTTTTATCCGAAAACGGTGGGATCAAAAGAATCGTCATATGATTGGTGCCAACATGGCTTTTCACCGGAGTATTTTTGAAAAAAAAGGAGGTTTCAAAGAAGAGCTTGGAAGAAAAGGCGATGCTTTAACCGGCGGTGAAGATCGGGAAATTTTTAGGCGCATGTTTGAAGGCAATGTTCCTATTTTTTATGAACCCAACGCAATCATTCATCACAAAGTGGAACCTGAACGTCTCACAAAGGAATATATACGCCATTGGTTTTTGGATGTGGGAAAAACACTGGGACATCAAATTTCTTGGAAATGGCATTACTTAATTACCCTTGGGCCATTCTGGGTGTGGAAAAATTTATGGAAATCATTGTTTCGTTTCGTTCGATCAAATTTTGAGCCCGGTGTTAAAGAAGCAGAAAAATTTGCAAGCGAGGTCTGGCTAAAACATTATTCTGCAATGATGCTGGAACGGATATTCCATTGGTTTCCTTTGAATTTAGGAAATCGATTCTGCGTCTTTGAAAAAAATAAAATTAAAGGAGAATAAAAGAAAATGAACCAAAAAAATGCCAATCCAATCGTTACGGTTGTGGTGGTGCCAAGGGAAAGTTTTAACATGTTTGCTGACGTTGTCCAGCGAATTTATGATGTGACTTCTCCGATTTTCAAATTGCTCGTAATGGAAGGGAATGCTCCGGCGGAACGGCGCAAACAGCTTGAAGCAATTGCTTCAAAATATCCCACTTGTCAAATTATTTATTCCAATCGCTGGAAGTATCCGCACGAAATGGTGAACGATTCGATTCCATTGATTGATACGAAGTATGTTGTTTATGTGGATAACGACGTGGAAGTGCTGGAAGGCTGGCTTGAAAACTTGGTGGCTTGTGCAGAAGAAGAAAAAGTAGATTGTGTTCATCCCATTTATCTCACTACGAAACTCTCTGATCCTGAACGGAAAATTCACATTGCAGAAGGAAAGCTCGTTCGTGAGAAACGCGGTGATCAATGGTATATCGACAGCATCGCTACTTATTCCGGAGTGCATCTTGAGGATTATCCGGATCAAAATCGCAAGCACAGCGATTTTTTTGAATGGCATACGGTTTTGTTTTCAAAAAAATTACTGGATACGATTGGTTCATTGGATGATCTTAATATTTGTGAACATTTGGATTACACGTTTCGGATTCAAAAAGCAGGATTCAAAATTATGCTCGAACCCAAAGCCGTGGTTGCTTACGACTACGCAAGAATTTGGGAACTGAGAGGATTTGATCGAGAATATCTGCTCTTTCGGTGGGATGTTGGAAAGGCAGCGAAATCACATGATTTATTCAACTCGAAATGGAATTTAGTTCCTGAGTCAACGGCTCGACGTCAATATTGGGTGCAGGAACATTGCGGAAAAGTGCGGAGTACTTATTTAAAAAATAAATTCATCAACAAACTTCGCAGAATGATTGGTCTTGGAAATGCTCCGTTTGTTAAAGGCCAAAAACCAATTCTTGAGGCAGATAAATTACAAAGGGAAGCGATCGAGGCTGCAAAAGGCTGATGAATCAAATTGAAGCGCGTATTCTAATTGCCGAATCAGGAAGCGGTTTTGGTGGTTCGGCGAAATATCTGACCAGTTTACTTTCGTTACTGGACACCAGCCGGTTTCAGGTTGAAGTCGTAACGTACGGGAGCGGTCCGTTTATTCAACAATTAATTCAGGAAAAACGAGAAGTACATTATTTTCCCAACTGGCGATTTCCCTGGAAAATTGTCGAAGCGAATTCACACGGTTCACGCCTTAAGCTTTTTTTATATGTTTTTCTAGGCATGTTTCAACTCATCGCGCTCGTCCCGGTCATCGCTTTTTGGCTTTACAAAAAAAAGGTGGATTTGATTCATCTTAATAATGAAATCTTATCTCATTTGCCGCTCTTGTTTGCCGGCCGTTTAATGGGAAAACAAGTGATTTGTCATTTTCACGGTTGGAGAAATTTAACGAGCACGGAAAAATTTGCCAGCCATTATGTGGACAAGTTTATCGCCGTGACTCAGTCCGGTGCTGATTTTTACAGCTGGCAATTAAATGGAAGAGGGGTTGAGGGAATTCCGAACGGTCTGGTGATTCAGGAAAATAATGATACTTCCGCTCAATCCCATGTGCGTTCTGAAACGCGCAACAAATTGGGCCTAAAGGAGGATGACTTTCTTGCCATTCTCATCGGAAGGTTGATTCCACTGAAAGGTCATTCTGTTTTTTTTCAGGCGCTTGCAAAAGCAAAAGAAAAAAATCCAAAAATACGCGGATTAATTGTGGGCAACGATCCATCAGATAACGGTCAGTATCTGAAAAAATTAAAATTGGAAATAGAAACGCTTGGCATGCAGGACAACTTTATTTTTTTACCGTGGCAGGATCATATGGGACCGATTTATCAAGCGAGCGATGTGGTTGTGCAGCCATCCATTGAACCGGAATCTTTCGGTTATGTGGCGCTTGAAGGAATGGCTGCGGGCAAGCCCGTCATTGCCAGCCGGCTTGGCGGGTTAAGGGATGTGGTTTGCGATGGAGATACCGGTTTTTTAGTTGAAGCCGGAAATTCCGAGAAACTTTCTGAGGCCATTAATCGAATCGCCAGTAACGCTTCTCTTGCTTCCGATTTTGGAATCCGCGGAAAAGAACGCGCCAAAACCGTTTTCACTATGACGCACAACGCACAGCGGATTACCCAAGTTTACGATCAGCTCCTCAATCCTGATCGGATTTTAATTGCAGAATCCGGCAGCGGATACGGCGGCACTGCAAAGTATTTAACCAATCTATTATCTTCAATTGATCGAAATGTTTTTGCCATGGAAGTTGTTGCCTATGGGGACGGGCCATTTGTGAAAGAGATTGAACGTCAATGGCCGCTGATGCGTCAAGGCCTATGGAGATATCCGTGGGGTGAGAAAGAAGAAGTGTGGGGGAAAGTCAAGACAGGCAGTTTTCTTGAGCAATTTTTTAATTATATTTTTTCTACCGTTTTTTCATTGCTTCAGATTTTTATCATGGTTCCGCGAATATCAATATGGTTGATGCGAAAAAAAATTAGCATTGTTCATTTAAACAACGGAATCCGTTCTCACATACCTTTATTAATGGCAGCAAAATTGGCTGGCTGTTCAATCATCTGTCATTTCCACGGTTGGAGATCATTTACGCATAGCGAACAATGGTTAACGCCGTGGGTGGATCAATTTATTGCGATTTCTGAATCAGGAGCTACATTTTTGAGAACACAGATTTCCAGTAACAATATTATTGCCATTCCAAATGGATTGCCAATCCTGAGACAGCTTGACGTTTCAAAAGACCAACTTCAAAGCGAGCGATCCATGCTTCAAATTTCCAAAGACTCAAAAGTGATTTCTATTATCGGTCGTCTGGTGGAATGGAAAGGCCAGGAAGTTTATCTGAATGCATTGGCAAAAGTCATTAAACATAATCCGGATGTCATTGGCGTTATTTTGGGTCATGATCCAACGCCGAATCAACAATATTTAACGAAACTTCGAGCCATGACGGTCAAACTTGGGATTTCATCACATGTTCGTTTTTTACCTTGGCAAGAAGATGTCCAAACGATTTATCACATTTCAGATATTGTGGTTCATGCTTCAATCGACCCAGAGCCATTCGGACTCGTTATTCTTGAAGCCATGTTTGCCAGAAAAGCTGTGATTGCTACAAAAGGCGGCGGGGTGAGCGATTTAATTAATGATCAAGAAAGTGGTTTGTTGATTGAACCCAATAATTCCGATCAATTGGCTTCTTCCATGGAACGGTTAATTTCTGATCCTACGTTTGCAAGTCAGCTTGCCAAAGCCGGTGAACAAAGAGCTAAAATCTTTTTTTCAATCGAGCGAAACGCTTCAATGGTTCAAGAGGTCTACCAAAATCTGTTAAAGGAACAAAAATCAAATCTTATTTTTTCACGACAACTCAAATGGCGTCCGCGCTTAAAACAAATCATGTTCGAGACAGGGGCTTTGACATTGGTCAGAGAATCGCTTGGATTTAAAGTACCCATTTTGATGTATCACAAAATATCGAGAGAGCCGGACCCTTTTTTTCCTTCCATCTCCGAGCGCACTTTTAAAGAACAGATGGTTTATATTAAGCGATACTATCAGATCATTTCATTGGACGATTTGGTTATGTGCTTGCGCTCTGGTGAAAAGCTGCCACGAAGAAGTATTGTCGTTACGTTTGATGACGGTAACGCACAAACGTTAAAACTGGTTTCTCCGATCCTTGAAGGACTCAAAGTTCCAGTTACCGTTTTTTTGTCGGCAAATCTTGCGGAAGAAAATAATTTTATTTGGACTGATTTATTAAGGCTGCAGTTTAAGCTCACCAAGTTGAATCAATATGCAATCCAATTGAATGGGAATAGACGGGAATGGCATTTAACGAATGTGCGTGAACGTTTGCAGGCTGCGGAGGAAATTTCTCGAAAACTGAAAAAAATGGTGAATCACGAGCGCAAAAATTTAATGGACCAGTTAGATCATGATCTAAAAGTAAAGCCATCGGAACTTCCGAATGATTGGTTGTTGACCGGCAAACAAATTCAACACTTGGTCAAAACCAATATTAAATTCGGCGCTCATACACTAACTCACCCCATTCTCAGTCGCATGCCGCTCAACGAAGCGCGTTATGAAATTTTTGAATCAAAACGCTGGCTGGAAAATATTCTGAATGAAAAAGTAAAACATTTTGCATACCCCAATGGGGAAGTGGGCGATTTTACGGAAGAACATCAAAATTTTGTCGCTCAAGCCGGTTTTGATTCGGCTTCCTCTACGATTATCGGCTTGAATGATTTCAGTACAAACCCGTATGTTTTACGGCGCATTTATGCGGCGGAAGAATCACTCGCCAATTTTGCTTCTCGGTTAGTAGGAATTGGAAGTTAATGATGATCATTCAACGAATTTCAAACATAACAGAAATCGGAAAAGAAGAATGGAATGATTTGTTGATTCGTTCGAGAAATCAATCCGTTTTCATGACCTGGATTTGGTTAATGACGTGGTGGGCAGTGTATGGAGAAGATAATGAATTATGGTGGCTCAATGTCAGAAATGAAAAGGGAACATTAGTGGGCAGTGCTCCGCTTTATCTGCGCAGACACAGCAACGGTTTAACTTTGCCTCATCGAGAAATCAGATTCATCGGAACGGGAGCTCCAGTTTCACCGGAGCATTTGGATGTTTTAATTGATTGTAAAAAATCAGAGGAAACATTAAAAGCCATCGGACAATATTTAACCGATCATCAAAACGATTGGGATGTATTGTTATTAACGGATTTGACTTGTAAAGAAAATTCAGGCACTCCTGCTGCGCGTGAATTGGCGGAGCTGTTATCAAAACAAAACACGTCAGTTCAAATTGAAGATCAACTCCCCTTAGCGCCTTACATCCGGCTTCCTAATACTTGGGATGAATATTTTAAATCCTTAGGAAAATGGTTGAGAAGAACAATTGCCCGGCAAAGAAATAAGCAAACCCGCGAATTGGACATGTCGTTTTATATTTGGTCCTCCAAAGATGGCGGATTTGATACTGCATTTGGTAAATTTGAAAAACTGTACGCGTTAAGAAAAGAAAGTGTCAAAGTAGAAAATAAATTTGAAAAAAGCTGCGGTTATCAAAAATTTCACCGTCTTTTGGCATCTAGATTTGCCGAAGCGGGCTGGCTCAATCTGGCTTTCCTCAAAATTGGTGATCGAGAAGTAGCCTGTGAATACACTTTTAAATATTTGGACACACTCTACAGTTATCAATGCGGCTTTGACCCGGAATTCGGTAAAAATAATGTGTTTAAAGTTTTAAGAAGTTATGTGATTGAGGATGCAATTCAATCTGGAATTAAAGAATTCGATCTTTTGCGCGGAGAAGAATCATACAAATATGATTGGAAGGCTCTGCCGCGAAAAAAACAAACGTTGAGGTGTTTCAGTCCTACCTTTTACGGCGGCGCTTTGAAAAACATGATGAATTTGAAACGGACGGGAAAACGAATTTTATCTCAAGTAATGAATCGCGAAGTCAATCAAAAGAATCAAGAAGTACAGGTAGGCGCCCATGAAAGCTGATATGAGCGAAACAGCAAAACCGCCGGTTTTGAAACAGAAAAAATTTGGCATCATTATCATGGCAGTGATGGCGCTGGCATTTAGCTACATCATTACGAAAGATGTTGTTATTCCTTCCTGGATCATTACGGCTTGTATTATTGCGGGAGGAATGGTCTTGTTTGGAATGGGAATCAACCACCCGCAGATTGTGACTTATGTTCTTGTTGCCTATTTACCGTTCAGCAAAATTCTTCCTGGTGCATTTGGCGGCGCTGCTTTAGCGCTCAATTTAACCAATTTGTTAATGATTTTTATTTTACTTGTCTGGATGACGGGCAAATTTTCTGACAATGAACCACTTTGGTTATCGACTCCGCTCAATGCCCCTGTGATTTTATTTTCAGCCGTCGCTTCCATATCGATTATCCGCGGTAGTTCTTACGGTGGGGATTATTTTTGGCTTGCTCTGATCGAATTTAAAAGATGGATCACACCGATTTTGATGTATTTTTTGGTATTGAATACAGTGAAAGACCGAGCGACGATTAAAAATTTGGTTGTGATCATGATTATTATCTCAACCATTGTCGGTCTAATGGCCATTTATGATTATATGGAAGTTGGCGATGCCAGTATGGAAAGTTCCAGAATTGGAGGTATCGCAGGTCATTCTAATTCGTTAGCCGCTTTTTTTAATTATTACATGTTTCTTCCGTTCGGATTTTTTCTCATGAATAAATCAAAATACAAATACTGGTTCTTGTTGATTCCTTTTTTAATTCAATTCCGCGGAATTATGGTGACTTTTTCAAGAGGCGGATATATTGCTTTTGCGGTTGGACTTTATGCGATTGCTTTTTTCCGGAGCAAGGTTTTTTTCGGTTTGCTGATTATTGCCACAGCTTTGGCCATTTTTAATCCGATTTTGCTTCCGGCCGGCGTTCGTTACCGGATGAGTCAAACATTTACGAAACCAGTCAGCTATACCGATTCCGTATCACGTGAAGAGCAAGTAGAAGATTCGTTAGATGGAAGCAGCAGAAGCCGTCTTGAAATTTGGAAAGGCGCTTTTAAAATGATTAAAGAGCAGCCCATCTTCGGGATCGGTTATGGACTTTTTTTTCCGCTCATCAAATATTATTGGGTCGGCGGGTATTCCATCGATGCCCATAACACGTACTTGATTATTGCCGCTGAAATGGGTCTGCCCGCGCTCATCTTATTTTTGTGGCTGATTTTTATGGTGATCTGGCATACCTATACTTTGTACAAAGAAACTGAGGATTCATATACAAAATCGGTGGCGCTCGGTTTTTTAGGCGGTCTTTTCGGACTTCTGGCAAGCAACATGTTCGGATCACGTCTTGATTCTCAAGAAGTTTCCAGTTATTTCTGGATTCTTTCTGCATTGATTATGCGGCTTAAAATTTTAGATCAGCGCGAACGTTTAGGCATCGCGACAGACTCCAAGTTAGACACTCCGGTTAAGAAGCATTTGATTTCTGAATTTTTCAAACCCAGAAAACCCATGAAACTGGATTCCTGTTGGAAAGACTCTATCGATGAATAAAACACTCTCAGAAAAAGATTCTTTGAGCATGGTTAAAAAAAACTTATTTTATTTTTTTGCCGGCCTTTCTCTAATCTTAATCTATTTAATTTTTTTAAATCCCTATTTAGATGTGCGGGGGTTCAATGCAGATGATCCAGCTTCTTATATCAATAGAGCTGTCTCGCTTTGGAAGGGAATTGGATATGGAGAACAATTTGCAGATGTCTTCCTGCCGGTGACAGGGCAGCCTTTTGTTTTTTCTCTGATGATTGCACCTGTCGTTGGATGGTTCGGTGTGAATTTTCTCATGTTAAAACTCTTCATGGTTTTTCTGGCTATCTTGCTGAGCGTTTCTCTATATTATTTTTTTAAGTATTTTCTTGAGGAAAATGATCAAGCTCATCTGTTTACCTTGTTAATGATGGCATCGCCCGTCATTTTTGGTTTGTCTCATCGTGTTCTGGCTGACATTCCTTTGTTTTTGTTTGTTATCCTGGCCTTGAAAGCGCTTAATTGTTATTTGCGAGAACCATCTCCGGTTATTTCATCCGATTTGTTTCTTTCATCTTTATTACTGGGTATTTCCTATTTGATCAAGGCTTCGGCCATTGGAGTTTGGTTTGGCGGATGGTTTCTTATCCTTCATCCTCGTTTCAGATCAAAAATTGTATTTCAAAAATTAATTGCTTATACAATCATTGGATTTATTCCGATTTTAATGTGGTATGCCTGGTGCCGAACCGTGCCGCAGAATCTTTGGTATTGGACGGTTGGTTTCAAGCTCGATTTTATAGATCCAAATTCACACAGTTTACAAGGTCCTCTCATCAGCTTGTCCGATTTGTTTCTTAGAATGAGACATAATATCGTTTGGGGCATGTCCAATAATATTGCGGTGATTTTTTTCGCGCCTTTTTATTTCACAGAATCTTATCTCATTGGATTTCTCTTGGGTTTACCGATTGCATTCTGGCTTTTTCTTGAGTGGATTAGATCGTATCTAAAAAATCCTTCTGTATTGGAAGGATTTGTGGTTTTTAGCCTTGCTTTGTTATTGATTAAGTATTTAGGACATGCCGCTCGTTATATTGCCTTGGTTTATCCCGCGTTTTTGGTTTACGCAGGCAGAGGGATGAAAGGATTTTCAAAAAGCAAACAAGTTTTGTTGGTGTCTGGATTATTCCTTGTTTCAATTTGTACCACTGTATTTGTTGCGATTGATCAGGCACAAACACCGTATGGCAGTGCAACACTTAAAAATTTTGTGATGACAGCTCAAAAAGCCAAAGAAATTTTTCCTTCAGACAGCAAATGCTTTGTACCCTTGATGTCCCATTGGCAGATCATGACAGGTCATCAATGTTTTTTTTCACCTCAGAAATTTTTGGAAAATCTAAAATCCAACACATCTACCTATCTGGTTGGGTTATCTGATAAAGGACCGAAGGATCTAGAATCTTTTCAAGATCTTGATCGACATGTGCTCAAAGATGCGGTTCAATTTCGCGGTATTGCCGAAAGCATGCCGCAGGCGTTTCAAAAAGTTTATGAGAATGATACGTTTGCGATTTATAAAGTCATCAATCAAGGAAATATGGCATGATCAAAATTCTTTATTTAATCGATAAACTTGTTCCTGCCGGAACTCAAACAAATCTCTTACAAATCGTCCGGAGTCTGGACAAAACAAAATTCGATCCAAAAGTAATTGCGCTGGTAGAAGGCGGAAGTTTGATTGAAGACTTTCAATCCGCGGGAATAGATCCCATTGTTCTTAAAGTGAAAAGAGTATACGGTCCTTCCGGATTCAAGGCGTTTTCTTTTCTGATTAACTATATGAAAAAAGAAAATATTGATATTGTTCAGACTCATTTTCTTCACGCAGATATTTTAGGGACACTCGCCGCCAAAATAGCCGGCGTTCCAAAAATTGTTGCTGCTCGGCGGGATGAAGGTTTTTGGCGTGGGAAAAGGCAAGTCTCCATCAACCGTTTTCTGAATCGGTATGTGGATTCTATTCTTGCAAATTCGCAAGCAGTAAAAGAGGCTGTTTTATTGAATGAAAAAGTCAGTTCCAGAAAAATAAATGTGATTTATAACGGCGTCGATTTAAAGCGTCATTATCCGTCTTTGGACTTGAGGGAAACAACCAGGAAATCTCTTGGGATTCATGATGATGAAGTTGTCATCGGCATGATTGCAAACATGCGGCATGAAATCAAAGGACACCGGATTTTAATTAAAGCCGTTTCATTTATTAAGGAACCAATCAAGATCTTACTGGCCGGCGATGGGCCGTTAAGAGCCAACTTTGAACGTTATGCTGTGCGACTTAAGGTAAATGATCGGATTGTTTTTTTAGGCATCAGGCGCGACGTGAATGCGATCATGAACGCAAGTGACATTATCTGCGTTCCTTCCTTGTCTGAAGGTTTTTCGAATACGATCTTGGAGGCTATGGCTGTTGCGAAACCAATCGTTGCATCAAATGTTGGCGGAAATCCCGAAATCGTAATTGACGGTGAAACGGGATCTCTGGTGAGACCTCGCCATGCGGAAGCGCTTGCCCAGGAAATTTTGAGGCTGTTAAAGGACCGACAATTTTTGTCTCAAATGGGCGCAGCCGGACGCAAACAAATTGAAAGCAATTTTACAGTCGAAAAAATGGTGACAGAGTACGAAGAATTTTATGAAAAATTATTACAAGATAATACTTCAAAGATAAAATCGAAGCCCTCAAAAAGAAGAAATTATCACAGGTCCACTCGTCCTGTTCGAGTGATGCACATCATCTGGTCACTTGATTTAGGCGGCGCAGAACAAGTTGTGGTTAATTTAGTCCGCAATTTCAATCGGGAACGGTTTGAGCCTATTGTGTGTTGTTTGAACGAAAAGGGAAGATACGCTGAAATTGTGGAAAAAGAAGGAATCCCGGTTTTTGAAATGAATAAAAAACCAAAATTTGATCTTTTTTTAATTCCTCGGTTAACAAAATTAATTAAACGGACAGAAGTTGATTTGATTCATACCCATTTATTTACCGCAAATTTATGGGGAAGGATTGCAGCTAAACTAGCTGGTGTACCTGTCGTTTCTTCCGAACATGGAATGGACACGTGGCGCAACTGGATTGATACATCTTTGGATCAATGGTTGAGCTCATTTAATAAAAAAATAGTTTGCGTTTCTGAAGGTGTTAAAAAATTTTACAGTGCGCGCAATCCTTCCTTAAACGGCAAGGCACGAATCATTCACAATGGAATTGAAATTGACAAGTTTGCGCCTGCTTCGAATCGAGAAGACGTTCGTTCTCAATTAGGATTAAGTTCCCGGGCCCACGTCGTCGGAATTGTGGGACGATTGGTACCAGAGAAAGCGCATCATGATTTTATTGATGCAATTAAATTGCTTTCGACTCAGGATCCTCAAATTCACGCTTTGATTATTGGAGAAGGCAAACTTCTAAAGACTCTTAAATCAAAAGTTTCGAAAATGTGTCTGGAAGACCGCATCCATTTTCTGGGCAATCGAGACAATTTAGCTTCTTTATATCAAGCGATGGACGTTTTTGTGATGTCGTCTTTGAGAGAAGGTTTTCCGCTCACCATTTTGGAAGCAATGGCGGCGCAAGTCCCAATTGTAGCGACTCGGGTTGGGGGAGTTAGCGAATGTATTGAACATGAAAAAGATGGAATTTTAGTTCCGGCAAGCAACCCAAAAAAATTGGCCGCGGCCGTCCTGAAAGTTTTAACGGATGAAGAGTTAAAAAAAAGATTGATTTATCACGGAGATGAAAAAGTGCGCAGTCAATTCAGTGTAGAAAAGATGACGCAAAACCACGAGCTGCTTTACGAGGAGATCCTAAATTCATGAATATGAAAAAACGCATTTCTTTTCTATTGCTCATCGTCTTCATTTTTATTGCAACTTTGGGCGCAAATTCTGTGTTTCGAATTGCCAACGCGCGTTACCCTTGGATTTGGAATTATCTTGCCGATGAAATTCATCCCGAAAAAGATATTCCTGTGAAAGGACCGAAACACATTATGTTCGCATTTACCGATCATTTTGAGCCTCATGATCAAAAAACAATGAACCGCTGGATTAAAACTTATCCGGCAATGGCGAAGCGGCATTGGGATGCGGACGGAAAACATCCTCAGCATTCATTTTTTTGGTTTTTTAGTCATTCCAATATTACGGAGAAAAAAAGTTTCCTAAAACAAATTTCTGCTCTTGCCTACAAACAATACGGCGAAATTGAACTTCATATGCATCATGGAAATGATAATGAAGAATCATTTTTGAAACTGATGAATCAAGCGATCGGTCTTTCGCACGAAGTGGGAGCCATGATCACGCAGGAAACTCAGCCGCGCAGCACGTTCGGTTTTATTCACGGCATGTGGGGATTGGATAATTCTCGAGGACCCGGCGATTGCGGTGTTAATAATGAATTAATTCTCTTGAGAAAATTGGGATGTTACGCGGATTTTACCAATCCATCATGGGGGCCGATGCATCCCAAAATGGTGAACCGATTTTATTATGCGATGGATGATCCAGAAAAACCAAAATCATATGATACCGGAATTCCGATGGAAGTTGGAAAACCGGGCGTCGGTGATTTATTTGAATTCACGGGACAAAGCATCGCTCGTTTGAATGGTTTGAGATTGCAATATGATCACGGCGAAATCGATCGGGATAATCTTCCTACCAACGAACGAATCGACCGCTGGGTCAAAAAGGCAGTTCATGTTAAAGGCCGGCCTGATTGGATTTTCATTAAAGTATTTGCTCACAGCGCAATTGCTGTGGATCACGAAGTCGTCTTGGGACGCTGGCGTGAAGGCATGCATAGCTATCTGGAAAAAAAATATGACGACGGAACAAATTACGTTTTGCATTATGTGACCGCTCGCGAAGCATACAACATTGCCAAAGCTGCGGAGGCAGGGAAAAGCGGAAATCCGAATGATTTCCGTGATTTTGTGATTAAACCTTATATCAACCGGTTGATGTGGATTTCCGAACCTTATGAAGCCATTTCTATTGAATCCGATAAAGCAGTAATTAAAATTCCTGGCGGGAAAAAAGTTAAAATTCGGATCAGAGGCAAAAACGTATCAGTTTCTGGAGATGCAGATATTCAATCCATTGATGAGATGAATCATGAAACAATCATTAAACTTTCACCGAAAGCCGGAGGCATTATCGGAATTTCTTTTAAACGATTGGTGAGTACAGACCGATGAAGGTTGCCTTTATTGTTTCCAAATTTCCTTGTTATGACGAAACGTTTATTTTGAGGGAAATTTATGCGCTTTCAAAAAAAACAGAAGTGATTATTTTTTCATTAAAAAATGAAAAAGATCCGATTGTTCATGACCAGGCCCGGGAGCTTTTGCCAAAGACGATCTACATTCCATATTTTTTCTCTGATTTAATTTTTTGGGCACACATTAAAACGTTTCTGGAAAATCCGGTTCGTTACCTTAAAATTTTGTTTGGTTTGATTGCCGGAAATTTGAAAAGTCCTGAATATCTTTTGAAAAGTTTAATTTTCTTTCCTAAAACAGTTTATCTCGCCAAGATTCTAAAAAAAGAAAAAGTGACCAACATTCATGCTTATTGGGCCACTTATCCGGCTTCCGTTGCCTTGATTGCGTCAAAATTGACTGATATTCCGTATAGTTTCACAGGCCATGCTCATGATATTTATTTGAATACAACTTATTTACCGGAAAAAATCATGAGCGCTGCTTTTGTCAGCACTTGCACAAAACAAAATAAAGATCATTTAACAAAAGTCGCGCCCTTATATTCGGAACGGCGAATTATGGTGAATTATCACGGGCTTGAACTGAGTCAATTTTCAGTTAATGGGAAGTTACGAAACAAAACATTTCAAATCCTTTCAGTCGGAACTCTGAACGATCATAAAGGATTTCAGTATTTAATTTCCGCGCTGGGAATTTTAAAGGAAAAAGGTTTTCAATTTACATGCAGCGTTGTCGGCGGAGGCCCACTGGAAGCAGAGTTGAAAAAACAAATTAAAGCCTCGCAACTGGAATCCTATATTACGATGACCGGCCCATTAAAACAAAATGAAGTTCTTCCGTACTATAAAACCGCGGATCTTTTCATTTTAATGGCTCAACCGGAATGGCATTGGGGAATTCCGAATGTATTAATTGAAGCGCTAGCGGCTAAGACGCCGGTGATTACCACGCAGTTTGGATCGGTTCATGAATTAATCAAGCATAATCAAACAGGTTTGATTGTCCTGCCCAAAGAATCGGAAACGCTTGCTTGTCAGATTGAACTTTTGTACCAAAATGATGCTTTTAGACGGACGCTTGCAGAAGCCGGGCATAAAATAGTTGTGGAACATTTTGATCTTGAAAAAAATATTGAACAATTTAGAGAAAGGTTGCAAAAATATGCGGCTCCTTCGCTCATCGCTTAGCAGCGTTTTTTATTATGGCGGCTGCGCTGTCGGTAAAAAAAATCAGGGAATCAGAATTCTTTGCTATCACAATGTGAATCATCACGATAAAAATTATACAACCGTCTCCGTGTCTGATTTTAAAACACAAATGGAATTTTTAAGCGGCGAAGGGTATCAAACAGTTTCTTTGGACGTCATTGCGAGGAGGCCGCAAGGCCGACGAAGCAATCCCGATCTTGAGATTGCTTCGCTCCCTTCGGTCGCTCGCAATGACGACAGTGGGAAGACAATCGCAATTACTTTTGACGATGGATGGCACGATAATTATGAACATGCATTTCCGATTTTAAAACAATACGGATTCCAAGCTACGATATTTTTAGTTGCCGATCGAATTGGCGATTCTGGTTATTTAAACGAAGAGGAAATTTTACAGATGCATCATTTAGGAATTGAGTTCGGTTCTCATACGTTGAGTCATCCTGATTTAACGTCATTATCCGAAGAAGGGCAATGGAATGAAATTTTTAATTCCAGAAAAAAATTGGAAGACCGATTTCATTTCAATATCGATTTTTTCTGTTATCCATTTGGACTTTATAATCAAACGTCAGTTCGAATGGTTCAAAAAGCCGGATATTTGGGCGCTTGTTCTAATACACCAGGTTCAAACTTAAATGGCGAAGCAGCACTTTTAAAGCGCACAGAAATTAGCAAAGACGATACTATTTTTGATTTTGAAAAGAAACTTGCAGGAGCTTATGATTTGCTTCATCAAGGACTTCACTGGTTGCGGGGAAAGCCATGAACCAAACAACAACTCCTTCTATCGGTCAAAGGATTCAAGAAAATTCGGCATTAATTTTTATCGCCGCATTGGTTTGTGCTTTTGGATATGTGACCCTGAAAGATGGTGATCCGGGTATTTTAATGTATGCCGCTGCGTTCATCGGGGCATTTTTGTTTTTTATGAGCGGACTTTACCGCGGTTTGTTTAAACGGGAAGTCGCTATTTATTTGTTGACGGCATATTTACCGTTTAGTTTACAAATTCCACTTAATTTCGGAAACCATATACCTGGTTTTAATTTTACGAACATTCTAGTTTTTCTTGTGGGATATCTTTGGCTTAAATCGCGTGATAAGAGCCAACCGCTTCTTGCAAAAACACCTTTAAATATTCCCATTTTCATTTTTGTCGGTCTTGGAATTTTTTCCATCCTTCGCAGCATGAGTTACGGAATGGGTTATGTGGCAGAAGCCGGCATCGAATATTATCGGCGCTGGGTAGTTCCATTTTTTCTTTATTTTTTTATCGTCAATTCAGGCTATCATAAAGATATTATGAAAAATATTGTTAAAATTATCATGATGGTGACGGTTTTTATCGCATTGATGGCCATCTATGAATATATGGATATCGACGACCGTGTTGGAGGAGTATTTAATCAGCCGAACCATCTCGCGGCTTTTTTAAATTATTACATTTATTTATTTTTTGCTTTTTTTCTGATTGTTAAAAAATGGCGGTGGATTTATTTGATTCCTTTTGTCATTTGCTTTCGTGGGATCATGGTTACTTTTTCGCGGGCCGGTTATTTAGCGTTTGCAGCCGGCATGTATGCGATTACTTGTTTTAGAAGCAGGAAGCTTTTATTTTTCTTAATGCTGACCACCATTTTTCTTTATTTTAATCCTGTGTTTTTACCGGAAGGGATTCGTTACCGGATGTCTCAAACGTTTGAGAAACATAAAACTCAATCTGTTGAAACCGGGGAGGAAGTGAGTACTGAATCATTGGAAGACAGCGCGGCTGAACGGCTTAAAGTTTGGGAAGCGGCAATGACCATGATTCATGAGCATCCTGTATTTGGAATTGGCTTCTATACCTTTGAGAAAAAAATTCTTCATTACTGGGCCGGCAGAAAATCGCACGATCCTCATAATAATCATTTATTGATTGCCTCTGAATTGGGAATTCCCGCACTTTTAGTTTTTTATTTGATTTTGTGGCGGATCCTGACATCTTCTAGAAAATTGTATAAGATTTCGGCAGATCCATTTTTTAAATCGGTAGCGTTGGGAATGTTGGGCGGAATTCCCTCGTTATTAGTCAGTAATCTTTACGGCTCACGCCTCAATTACACAGAAGTCACTTGTTACTTTTGGATTCTTGCCGGAATTATCATCCGGTGGAAAATGATGGAAGAGGAGAAGTCTCAAAATGCTTGATAAATGGATTAAAAAAATTACCGAGCGAATCGAATCTTTTAGACATTCCGGCCTTGCGCTTTATGAAACGTACAAGACAAAACTGATTTCCAAAATACCCGAGCAGCAATTACGGATTATGGTCGGTGTTGTGGTTGCCTGTCTTGCGGTGGGGTTTTTTCTTGGACATGGAATGACGAAGAAATTTTCGTTTACCGATTCATTTAAAAAACGTGTTTTATTCCCAGGTGTTCAGACCGATGGCAGTTATATTCTTTCTAACTTTGAGAATCCGGGAGAAGCTGATAACTGGAACTTAATGGCCGCTAAGGTTTCATTGTCTACAAATTATGCCTGGGAAGGTACTAAATCCGGTCAAATTACATTTTCCGGCGGAAAAGAGATTGCCGCTGTTTCTCTTGAAGACTTGGGAAAAGGCAAATCTAAAATCAATAATTGGTCAAAATATGGAGCGCTTCAGTTTTATATTTTTCATCCGGGTACTCAAACCGATCAACTGACGTTAATGATTACTGATTTAGAGGGCAAAAAATTTGAAGAGAAGCTCAGCATTCCAAAAGGAACTTGGGTAAAGTTTGCAATTCCGGTGAGCAAAATGGCCTCTTTGGACGTCAAAAAAATAAATCAATTGTCTTTTTCTCGAAGGGGAACGTCAGAAGCAGCCGAGTTTTATTTGGATGGTTTGCGCTTAATTCCATCTTCAGTTGCAAGTGGTATGTTTAGCAAAGAAAATATTTTTGATTATGGTTTTGCAAAACGTAAAGCATTTTGGAGTGTTTTCGATCAGCAGTTAAATTCTGAAGTCATTCACGTTCCATTTGTCGTAAAAAATGAAACCAACGCTTTTTGTCAATTGTGTCCAGGAGAAGGCGGAATTCCATTTCCCATGAATGAACTTAAAGACTTAAAAGCGATCCGTCTTCGGAATGCCTTTGGAGAAGATTTGCCGTTTCAAGCCAAAGCTCTTGCCTATTGGCCTGATCAGTCGATCAAGTGGTTGAGTTTAAATTTTGAAACGACATTAAATCCAGATCAGGGCGAAGGGTTTTTTTTGGATTATGGACACCCAATTAAATCAATCGATTTCTCATCGCCGATGAATATTTCTGAAACGAATGCATCACTTCAAATTAATACAGGACCTCTTGAGGTAACACTAAACAAACAACAATTTTATTTGTATGAACGAATTCGATTAGACCAGAACAGCAATCATTTGTTTGAATCCAACGAAGAAGTTAGTTCACAGGCTAAGTTAACGTTGACTTTCAAGGGAAAAGAATATCGGACGGACCTGGACCGTAAAACTTATAAATTGGAAGTCGAAGAAAAAGGCCCGCTAAAAATTGTGGTCAAAGCCAGCGGCTGGTATCAATCAGAAGATGGAAACCGTTTTTGTCAGGCCATCGTCCGTTATTATTTTTATCAGGGCAAAAGTAATTTCAAAATCAGTCATACGTTGATTTATACGGGATATCCTGAAAACAAACAATACGGCGCTTACGAAATGCTTCATTTGCCGGACAATGAACCCATCGAATCCTATGAGCTTAAAATCCCGTATCATTTTTCAACGGCGAACGACGAAAAAATTTACATGGGACTGAGTCACTCTGAACCTCGAGCCATTATTGCCGGTGATCGGGTCAGCCTTTATCAAAAAAATTATGACGAAGCTGTTTTAAATCAAGATGTTCAAGTTTTACCCATGGAAGATACTTTTTTGGGTTGGATGGATCTGTCGAATGCAACCGAAGGAATTGCATTGTCCCTCAGACATTTCCGAGAAAATTTTCCCAAGGCTTTCAAGGTTAATCGATTAAGCGGTGAATTGGAAATTAGCCTTTGGCCCAAAGAAACGGGCCTGCTTGATTTGTCTACGACGCCCAAGTCTGTCGGTCCGGAAGATTATGGTCGCGGAAATGCGTTCGGTTTAGCCAAAACTCATGAAGTCATGCTTTATTTTCACAAGGGAAATGCAGCCGATTCCAACGCATTTAATCAAGCGCAATCATTTTTGGAACCATTTCTCATCCGAACCAATCCTTATTGGGTTGACGCTACGGGAGCCTTGGGCCGTTTGTTTCCAGTCGATTCTAAATATGCGACGCAGGAAAAAATGCTTGAGCGTTTGTTTGATTGGGCCGAGCGGCAACCACGAAATTACAAATGGTACGGAATGCTTAATTTTGGAGATACTTTGACGTGGATGCGTCAGGATGATGGCGATACCCCTGGGGGAACGACTTACCCAACTATGGATTGGAATCCATCCGGTCGTTGGGGATGGTACAACTGCGAAGGCATCGGAACACATTTCGGTGCTTTGCTGCAATTTGTGAGAAGCGGAGAGTGGAAGTACTTTGAATTTGGTGAAAACTTAACGAAACACATTATGGATGTTGACACCATTCATTACGATACCGTTTCGAATGACAAAAGAATCAAAGGTCAAATCAGCGAACGTTATTCGCGAGTCGGCGCCATGCACCGGCACAGCGGAGACCATTGGGGCGGAAGGACCGATGAGGCAAGTCATACGAATGTTGCCGGAATCTTGCTTTATTATTATTTAACCGGAAACGAAAGAGCTTTTGATGTGGCAAAAGAAGTGGGTGAATATTTTCTGACGGAACCATTTACTTATATGGACCGACCAGACCTTGCACCGAATCGTGCCATGGCCAACGCAATGTGGGGCGAGATTCTTCTTTATCAAGCTACATGGGATGATCGTTATAAAAAAGCCGCTGACAAAATCCTCAAAATTTTTTTGCAGGGCCAGCAAACCGATGGATCCTATCTGGAAAATTACAATGCCATATTTAATAAATGGGAAGGATCAAAGCATGAACTTTATATGGGTGGTTATGTTATCTGGGCACTCATGACTTATCATGAATTAACACAGGATCCGGCCGTTAAGGAAGCATTTTTAAAGTTAGTTCGATATTTGGCACCGACCGAGTTTACGGGTCCAACGATTTTGCAAGGAATCGCATACGCATATTCCATCACCAAAGATCCTTTTTTTATTACCATGGCAGAAAGAAATTTAAAACAGATTATGGATAACCAGAAGTTTTCAGACGATCCTGTTTTGGACGGGTTGATTTACGAAAAACCGATTTATCATCGTCCCATGGCATTTCTGTCGACAGTTCCGTATGTTTTCGGGGCTTTAGAAGATTATTACAATGAACAGCAACAACAGCAACAGCAGCAACAACTCAAATAATATGAATGATACTCTGACAACGAAACTTTGCGCTTTTTGCAAGGATCCGGATCTTGAGATGTTGGTTCCGAGCAATATGCTTCCGCAAGATAAAGTGAATGTGTTTCGATGCCGCAAATGCGATTTGGTATTTCTCGATGCCGAAGAAAACATTCAGCAATTTGAGCGAGAAGAATCGGAATATTGGCAAAATAATGAACAAAAAAAAATTTATTTAGACCACACCATTCAAACAACTTTTATTAAAGAATTTAAAGCCAGGCTAAATGTTTTGGATCAATATTTTCCAAACAAAGGAACTCTTTTGGATGTAGGATGCGGGATCGGAGATTTTTTAGCCGAAGCTCAAAAGCGAGGCTGGCAGGTAAAGGGTTTGGATATTTCGCGATCGGCTAAAATTGCGGCAAAAGAAACTTACGGACTGGATGTGGAAGTCGGTTCTTTGGACAACGTTCCTTTTGCACCCGCCAGTTTTGATGTGATTACTTTGTGGGATGTGATCGAACACATTCGAAAACCCGTAGAGAATTTAAATTACGCATGCCGGCTTCTCAAAAAAGGGGGTATTTTAGTTCTTAAAACGCCCAATGAGCGAGGATTGTTCAAACAAAGTGTTCTCACTTTATACCGGATCTTTGGAGAACAGGCTTCGTTTCTTTTAAAATACGTTTATTATCTTCCACATTATTTTTCGTATTCAGAAAAAAGTTTAAATCTTTTGCTCAGACGATCTGGTTTTAAGATGATTCGGTTTGAATTAGATGAAACGCCGCATGAATTTGCCGAAGAGAAAATTAATGCGCATTATAAGAAAGATCCCAAACGCCGTTTCGTGATTTCAGCGCTTCCATTGGCCAGCATGCTTGGCAGAGTTTTTCAAAAAGGCAACAAGATGATTGTGTATGCTCGGAAAGAATAATCAACAATGTCTCATTTGGTGATTTTAAATTATCATGGCATTGAATCTCATTCCGGTGAATATCCGTGGAATCCAGCAGAAAAGCCGTACGTTTTAAGCCTGGCTGAATTTGAATCACAACTTGGATTAATTGTTGCCAATACCTTTCGGACGCTGTCTTCGCCGGAACTTGATCTGTGGCTTGAAGACCGGCAAAATCAGACAAATCAAATCGTTCTTACTTTCGACGATGGTCACATCAGCCATTATGATCACGTCGTTTCCGCGTTAAAGCGAAAAAATATGAAAGGAATTTTTTTAGTTTCTGCTGGCTTGGTGGGTGAATCTCATCAAATGAACTGGTCACAATTAAAAAATTTAATTTCTGAAGGTTTTGAAATCGGTTCTCACGGGCTGATCCATCAGCCGCTCTCCGATGTGACTCATCATGAGCTGTGGAAGGAGTTGTCTAAATCAAAATCCATTTTGGAGGAAAAACTCGGTGTGAAAGTCACTAGTTTTTCTGTTCCTCGAGGATACTATCAAGACCGAATTCGAGAAGTTGCGCTGGAAGTTGGCTACCGATTTGTTTTTACTTCTCGATTTGATGTCAATTCAAACGGAGCTGATCGTTTTCGCCTGAACCGGATCGCCATTAAAAGGGGTTTGAAGCCAGAACAATTTCTTAAAATGATTCACGGCAATTTAGGTCCCAAAAAAACTATCGAACAACTAAAGGAAACAGCGCGGCGTTACATCAAACCATCGATTTATGATGCTCTTTCCAAATTTAAACGTGGCGTTCTTGAAGGTGAGAAAAAATTGTTATGATTTTCTTATTTTGGTTTTCACTGCTGGCTATCTTTTATACCTACTTTGGTTATCCTGTTTTACTTTTTGTGCTGAGCTCCATTTTCCGTAAACCTGTTAAACAAAAAATTTCAGAGCCATTTGTCAGCGTTGTCATCTCTGCATTTAATGAGGAAAAAGCCATCGAAAAAAAACTGCTTAATTTATTGGAGATTAATTATCCTGAAGACAAGCTCGAAATTTTAGTTGGTTCAGACGGTGGATCCGATCAGACGGATGCGATTGTTTCCCATTTTCGTTCTAATCGAATCCGATTTTTTAGATTTATCAAAAATGCTGGAAAACCACCCGTTCTCAGCAGTTTGATTCAAGAAGTAAAAGGCGACCTGATTGTGTTTACGGATTCACGTCAAGAGTTTGACCAAAATGCAATTCGTGCTTTGGTGCAAAATTTTGAAGATCCTAAAGTAGGCTGTGTTTCCGGAGAATTATATTTTAAAAATTCTGGTGATGTAGCATCCGGTATTTCGGAAGGAATGGATGTTTATTGGCGGTATGAGAAGTGGCTCAGGAAAAAAGAAAGCCAGCTGAGTTCCATGTTGGGAGCCACAGGAGCAATTTATGCGATTCGGAAAAGTTTATTTCCGAAACAACTTCCAAACGATATTTTGGTGGATGATATGTATATTCCCTTTGACATCATCAGAAACGGTTATCGTGCGATTTTTGAATCGGAAGCTTGCGCGTTTGACAAACCTTCTGAAAAAGGAGAACAGGAATTAAGACGGAAAGCAAGAACGCTCAGTGGAAATTATCAAGTATTCACATACTTTCCAGATCTCTTTAATCCATTTGCAAGTCCCATCGCTTGGCAGCTTTTTTCTCATAAATTGATGAGGCTTCTGATTCCCTTATTTTTGATTACGCAATTTGTAAGCAATCTTTTTCTTCTGCGGAAGCCGTTTTACTTAACGTTTTTTATTGGTCAAATTTTGTTTTATGGATCGGCTTTTTTTGAAATGAAGAAGACCGGAAAAGACAAAAAAGGATTCGGATACATTCCTTATACGTTCTGTTTGCTTAATTATTCTGCAATTGTTGGTTTAATTCAATTTTTAAGCGGCAGACAAAAGGCAAATTGGGAAAAAGCATACGCATGAAAGCTTCAGCTCAAGCTATTTCAAATACATTTTCTGAATGTCTGAAAATAATAATTTTAGGATCGCTGCTTGCTTATACTTATTATCCAACTTTTGTGTGGATGATCGATCGGTGGATGGCGCGCGATTCCTATTACAGTCATGGCTTTTTGATTCTGCCGATTTCTTTATATTGGATTTTTCAAAAAAGAAATTTGATTCTTTCAGCCGAAAAGAAAAGTGAGCCGGCCGGATTCTTTATTTTGGCGATCGCGGCTGGGATTCAGATTTTTAGTAGCGTCTTCCGCGTTTATTTCATTTCTGCATTTTCATTTGTTTTTATTTTATTTGGAATGGTCTATGCATTGTATGGAAAAAAAGTCATGAAGGAAATTTGGTTTCCTATTGCATTCTTGTTTCTCATGATTCCGCTCCCGCTGCTCATCATTTCAGAAATAACACTTAAAATGAAATTTTTCGTATCTCAGATTGCAACTTATTTATTAAATTTAATCGGGGTCAAAGCGCTTCGGCAAGGCAGTTACATTTACACCAAAAGCGCCATTTGTATTGTGGGTGATCCGTGCAGCGGATTGCGATCATTTCTTTCCTTTCTTTGCTTGGGTCTTGTTTTTGCCTATAGTGACCGGCTTCAAATATGGAAGAAAGCAGTTTTGGTTTTTGCTGGTTTTCCGTTGGCGATTATTTCAAACGTGATCCGTGTTTTTGGAATGGCTTTGATTGGTGAAATTTATGGCATGAAATTAGCGGAAATAAAAGCTGTTCATGACGGTGCCGGGATTTTGGTTTTTGTCATCGCCCTAGTTTGTTTTATCGCCATTAGAAAAAAATTGGAGTCTCTTCATGCTTCGATTTAATAAATCATTTTTAGCGGTTTTGATCGTTTTAGGCGGCCTTTCTTTTTATCCTCTGGCTTTGCCGACCTCGTTTTCTGTCAATGAGGTTTTAGATCCAAGATTTAAGGAAATTCCGTATCAAATCGGGGAATGGAAGGGAAAAGATGTTCAATTGGACGATCGAACTTATGAGATTTTAGAAACGCGGAATATTTTGTCCCGACTTTATGAAAATCCTGCCAACAAACAAACGGTTCATCTTCTTTTGGTTGGATCTAACAAAGATCGGCGCGTGGCTCATCCGCCGGAAGTTTGTTACACGTCTTCTCATTTCGATCTGATCAGTTCAAAGGAAGATCAATTTAAAATCTCCGGTAGAACAATTCCGGTGAAGGAATTTGTGGCTGCAGATCAAAACAATCCGAATCACAAGGAATATGTTTTATATACTTATGAAGTAGGCAGTAGATTCACTTCCAATTATTATGCGCAACAGCTTGAATTTACGATGAATAGTTTAACCCGGAAGGAAACTGAGATCTTACTCATTCGACTTTCGGCTAGTTCTGAAAAAAGCTCCCAAGAATTCCTCAGCAAAATCTTGCCGCACATCAGTAAGTCTTAGCGGTAGGTCAAATAAATCTGAACCAATTCAGTGAAGGCAACAAAATAATCTGTGGGTTTGAGTTTTGAGTCTTCGATGTCCCGCCACTCAGGAAGAGGGAATTCATAAATCAAATTTTCTGCTTCGGAAGAAGAAATTTTCTTCTCTTTCATATACCGCGCCAGTATTTCGACATCAAAAATCCATTTTGATTGAAACGGTGTGTTAAAAATTGTTTTGAGAGTGTTGGTCACTCGAAAAATTTTGGCTCCGCATTGGGTGTCATAAATTTTCAAATGAATCGCCAGCGAGACAAACGTCGCAAAAATTCTGCCCAAATAATGGCGATGTGCGCGGCGTTTAATATCCCGGCCCATTAATTTAACTCGTGCTCCGAGAACCATTTCAACATCTGGCCGGTTTTCAAAAATTTGGAAAAAAGAGGGTACGACTTCAAACGGAGTCGCCAGGTCCGCATCCCAAAAGCCCAAAAATTCGGGTTGAGATAGGCTAATTGCGGAAAGAAAGCCGCGTCTGACTGCTTCTGCTTTTCCACAGTTTCGTTCCAATTTCAATACATGGATTCGATTGGGCTCAGTTTGTTTTATTTTATTTAAGATTTGAAACGTATTGTCTGTGCTGCCGTCATCGACAAACAAGATTTTAAAATCGGGAATTTTCCGCATGCACTCAATATATTTTTCTTTCGGTAGACGGAATTCTTCATTGTAACAGGGGACGACGATGATTGTTTTTGCCTGAGGCGCTTGGAGCATTTAGATTAATAGTTATATTTTACTTCGGTGAAGTAAAGATTTTTGGGCCGGCCGTATTCGGTATCGTTTGCACCCAAAAAAACCTGCGATCCAAAAGTGACAAGGACGTTTGACATCAAGTCATATTGAACTTCCGGTCTCAAATAAAAACTTTCGTCACGAAGATTAGAAATCAGTCGAGATTCCAAACGGATTAATTTCGTAAGATCGTAACCCAGCATTGCTGCCACATAGGTTTTTCCTAATTCACGAATCTCTCCGCGAATGAGACGGTCGATTTGATAATCGTCTTTGTCCAGACGGCCTTGGCCGTTGAAATGAAATTCAATTAATCCATGAATATTATGCGGAAAATTATAATCGGCATTGATTGTAAATTTAATGAAATCTTTTTCCCGCCGTGCTTCTTGATAAAGAAATTCACCGCGAACGGCAGATTGTTTTAAATTGCCTTGAAGATCGAAGCCGACTACATGATCCCGTTTCACACGGCCGCCCAAAATTCCCACTTCATAGCCGTGCACATCTCGTGAAATCCGTGCTAAATAACGCTGCGGATGAAGCTGTTTTCCACCCGGCGTATAAATAAATTGCGTTTTTAAGCCGCTTATATTTTTAGCGGTTAAATTGACCGCATCTACGCCGTCTCGTTCATCGAGTTCAATTTGAGTCGCACTAAAAGGATTGAATAAATCAGTGGGCGCAAAAAAATGACCGATGCCCCACGGAATTTGCTGCCGTCCGATTTCAAGATCCACTTGATCTGATTGATACGCTAAGCTTGCTCGATAAAGCCGGTGCTCATAAAATACATTGTCTTCTTCGACCAAAGTTTGGCTTAAATCTAAAAATTGACGTTCTTCACTTTGTCTTTTTGCAATCCGAAAATCTCCCGTTGAAACAAATGTTCCAAAAACCGGCTGGTGATCGTAATCGATTTTTAAAAGCAAACGTGAATGATCATCGATCAGAATATGCGTTCTGTTTTGAAGTCTGAAACGCTCAAGAGAATTGAATACATTCGCATTTTCTTTGCTGATGGCAGCAGGTCGGTCTACTAATTCTGGATTTAATCCAGAGGTTTGAGTTAGAAAATTAAGCGTCTTAACATAACCAGAAAAATCTGTTTGGAATATTTTCGAGCCAACTTTGATTGGCATGGGTGAATCAGCAAACAAAAAACCAGGAAACAACAGGATCAAAATCAAAACATCTAAAGTTGAAATTGGACGAGTATTTTTAGACTGAGACATTGGCCCCCGCTTTTTCTCCGACGAGTTTTCCGTCTTCTAAGGAAATAATTCGGTTTGCTTGTTTTAGTATTGCCGGATCATGAGTTGCATAAAGAAACGTCATATTTTCTTTTTGATTTAGTTCTTTTAAAAATTCCATTAATTCAGTCCCTGTTTTGTGATCTAAATTTGCGGTTAATTCATCGCCTAGTACAATTTTTGGTTTATGAACAATTGCACGCGCCACTGCAACGCGTTGCTGCTGGCCCCGACTCAATTCAAAAGGCCGGCGGGCAATTAATTTTTGAATCCCAAAACGTTCACAGACTTCAAGAGCTCTTCGTCTACGTTCGTTGGCGCTGACTCCTTGAAGCCAAAGTACGTATTCAATATTTTCAATGGCAGTAAAAGCCGGAATTAAATTGTAATCCTGAAAAATAAATCCAATTTTTTTGAGCCGAAACTCGGTTAATTGGTTTTGCGAAAGACAGCTGATTTCCTCGCCATCGAAATAAACTTTTCCTTCGGAAGGTCGGTCCAAACATCCAATCAGGTTGAGAAGCGTTGTTTTGCCGGATCCGGATGGGCCGGAAAGGGCCGTAAATTCGCCTTCTTCAATTTGAATTGAGACAGAAAAAAGGGCAAAGACCGCTTGCGAATCTTCTTTGAAAATTTTGTTTACATTCTGAACTTTGATGAGCGGCATTTTATGAACGATAAATGGCTTTGATCGGTTCCATTCGGCCGGCTTTCCAGGCCGGATAAAGACCGATAAAGGAAGTTAGAATAAAAAGAGTAATAATTGATTGGCCGACGTGAAATGGTTCTACACGTGTATAAGTCACGGTACTCATGTAAGAACGGGAGAAGGCTCGTTCGAGTTCTGGAAATGCAATTCCCACATGAGCAAAATAAAAAGTGACTAAATAACCCAAAACAAGTCCCAACGCAATTCCGAACAATTCCAAAATAAATGTTTCCAGAAGAATCAATTTGATAATTCTTCCCGGCGAAGTACCAATGGCCATCATAACACCCAATTCACGCGTCCGTTCAAACACCGACATCAAAACCGTGTTCATAATGCTGACACCAATAATGATCATGACTGCCACTAAAATGGTTCGAATGATGGCCTCTGACCATTTGGCCCATTGTTCCACTTCCGGAACAATTTCATCCCATTTTGAAATTTCATAAGTTTGAGGCGTGACGAACGTATTTAATTCGTTCATGAAAAAAGGAATCGTTTTGCGTTCATTTAGGCGAATTACGATTTCATGGATTTCATGCTCGAGCCCAAGAAGTTCTTGGGCAGAAGCGAGGGAAATATAGGCCGAAACTTCATCAAGGGTTTGACTTCCGGTATGAAAAATTCCTTTTACATGATAAGAAAAACCGGAAAGAGTTCCGTCTATGGCCTGAGTCATCACAACGGCTTTATCGCCGATTTTTAAATCAATCTTTTCAGCGAGCCGGTCACCGATAATGATTTCACGAGCTGCGCCGGTTGTTAAAAATTCACCTTCTTTAATATATTTTTTCAGATCCGTCACATTTTTTTCACCTTCCGGATCAACGCCGGTCAAAATAACGCCGCGCGATTTTTCGCTGGTTCCAATCAAGGCTTCGCATTTTACTCGTTCCGAAATGGCGATGACATGTGATGTTTTTTTTAATTTTTCAATTAAATTATTTTTATTTTGTAAAGTGAGTTCTGGGGAAAGACTATTTTTATAACCGAGCGCGTGAATTTGGACATGTCCGGTTAAGAGCCGGATGACATTTTCTCTCATTTGTTCGTTCGTACCATCGCTAAAACCCCAGAGAAAAATGAGAGCTGCCAAACCAACGCCCACAGCCAAAACGGTGATCATAGAACGTCTCGGGTTCCGTCCGATGTTAAGAAACGCAAGTTTAAGCAGCAACATTATGGATATTTCTCCAAATTTTTTCGGGAAAAAAAATCATCTGGTATATCAATATCATATTCAGCGTTCAGAATGGTGAGTGTTGTTTGTCGGTCCTTGTCTTTGAAATTTTCCATTTTCCAAATGGTTGGGACTTCTTTTTTGCCGAAGGTTTTAAAGTTTGAATAATGAAGTGTTCGGATGTGCTGTAATTTTTCATTGTAAAAATTCCATTGAACCGGTGCGGAATCAGATGTTCTGAGCCAAAGTTCGAGTTTGCCATAAGTCACCGGCGCATCCGGCCGCGGCGTGAGCTCTAAATGATAGGTTTTAAATGAATCCATTTTTTCTTCACCCAAAATTTTACTTTCATAATCACGCGGAAAATAACTCAGCTTGACGAAATCATCATTCGAAAAATCACTTCCCAAAAAATCATCCAACATGAGAGATGGAGGAATCAGAATAGTGCGCTCGGCGCTCGGAAGATATTGCCATAATCTTGTTTTTAATCTTAAAAATCCTTGGCCTTCTGATTTGTGCGGTTCCAAAACGCGGGCAAATGCATAATCCACCCCTTTCATCCAAATATCAATTTTATAATTTCGTTGCCATCTTTTTGTTTTGACCTCAAGATTAACCGTCATTTTATGAGAATTTCCGCGAATGATCCGGTCCATATCTTCCAGTATTTTTGACGGGTTTGCTTTTCCGGCAAAAAGCTGAGAATCATTCAGGATCAAAATAAATAAAGACAAAAAAACAATAACAAAAGTTCTAAAGAAACGATCTTGTGCTTCGTGGATTTTATGGCTCATTCACAGATTTCCGCGGCCGCAGCAAATAATAGATTTGATTGTTCATCAATTTTAAAAAGAGCCATCTTTTAAAACGTTGTAACGGGCTTTTCATTCCGAAAGGATAATATTTTTTTCTTACTTGATGAGTAAGAAGATCAATTTGATAGACGTGCGGACAATAATCAACTTTATATTTTCCGGTTAAAATTTTAACTGCTTCTGTGGCAGAAAAGGAAGCAGTCAGTATGAGAGCCGGAGAAACACTGGAAGCGCGCTGGCCATTTAAGTCAATCGCTTTTTTGTCCATATACGAAAAACAAAGAGGTGTTGGTGAAAGTCCGAGTGTTGAGATAATTCTTTTTTCTTTTTCACTCATTGATTCGTGAATATCAAAATAATCTTCATACTTCATTCCGTCGGGCGAAAAAATGATTAATGAAGCGCCGAAGCCAAGAGGGCATGATGTGAGAGCGGGAATCTTTTTTTCACGACATTTTTTAAAAAAAAGAAACTTCGTATTTTGTGCGAAAAAATCAATCCCATCTAATCCAAGTTGAACGGAATCTAAAAAACCATCGATGCTCTGAGTTGTGATTCCTTCTTCAAATACCTGTACTTTGGCCTGCGGATTGATGGCGAGAATCATGTCCCGGATGACGGAAACTTTAGATTCGCCTAAAGTATCAACCGTGGCGCCAATTTGCCGGTTAATATTGGAAAGTTCAAATCGATCAAGGTCAGCAATTTTGAAATGTCCTACACCCAATCTTGCCAGCGCTTGAGCTTGGAATCCGCCCGCGCCGCCGAGTCCGGCGATGGCGATGCAGGAATTTTTTAATTTAGTTTGTTCCTCAGAGGTAAGCCAGCCGAGATTGCGGTCAAACGCTTGGTCGTAATTGAACTTTTGTTTTACGGACGTTTGCGTCATATGGTTGGATTGATTTGCGTTAGGTTAACATAGATGAGGGGGTTATTTCATCAAAAAAGATTCGACAGGCCTTCTTAATGAACGAAATTTGGGCGGTTCAGCATAACCGATTCGAAAAAGAAAGATCAGTCCATTTGTTTCTTGAAGGGAAAAGAGTGAATAAAAAGTTGATTTTAAATTTTGGAGTTGGCTTTTTTGTTTCCGAGTAAACTGTGGACAGCCGGTTTCTTTCAAATTGATCAGAAAAATAGGCAGCGCTTCCATAGGTTGAAGCGACAAATTTTGGAGCGTTACTTCATGCCACAGCCGTTCCATGACTTCACCGCCGCGTACATAATTAATTGGGCTATGCAACTTTGAAACGATTAATCCACAGGCCTGAGAACTTCTCAGTTGAAGTTGGGTGTATAAATTAAATATTTGACTAAGGCCAAGTTGATTCAAGAACGTTTGACGGTTCCACTCAGACATTAATTTGAAAAGAAAAATGCTTCCGGGCGCTGTTTCCAAGGTTCTAAAGTCAAGACCATCTTGTGTTTGTGTTACATCCTTATGGTTAAACCGCATGGTTTGCATCAATTCATCATGAAGACGTTTGTTTTCGAAGCGCAATTGATCAGCTTTTCCTAAAATTTGACTCAGTTTTTTATATTTTGAATCATCTTTTTTGATCCAGATCAGATTGAAATCAGATTCTTCTTGGACTAAATTTTGCAATTTGCTGTAAACATGAGTGTCTATTTTTCTGGACGATGAATAAAACTTTCGATTGGTTAGCCGTTGTTGCAGTGCATGAAAATGAAGGAATTTATTAATGTTATTTTTTATAAATCGTAGAGAAGCAACCCAATTTATATCTTTTTGATTTGGAAAGTAAGAAGGGGAAAGATAATAGTCATTCTCAGCGGCTGCAAGCCGTATATTTTCAATCACCGCTCCGGCTGAAAGGTAGGGCGCAAAAAGTCCTTCATCACAGAAATTTTGAGTGTGTTTAAGGTCGAGAAAAAAATCAATTTGGTCAGATAAAATTTTAAATTTCCACGGTTGCAAATTATCCGCTGAAGGTGCCAAAATTCCGCCTTTTATAATCAATTCAAGATCTGATTCTTTCATTTCGTTTTCTATTATCGGCATATATTTATAAATCATAGAACAAGTCTGATGTTGTCTGTGTATGACCTATTTTGTCCTGGTTTGTCTTAGTGAAAATTGTTTTTTATTAACGTCTAATTGTTGATAATAAGCGACATTTATAAAATATATAAGTATTTATAAATAAATGACTTACGTTATATACATAGGGCTTCATCTAAATTGTTTATTTTTATTAACATTTACAGGTTTCCACTAAAAAATTCAGGTTGTTCCCTCACGGACTACCTAAGCTATTCCCCTATGAAATAGATTAAATCAGATTTTTTTTATCTATGGTGTTTCTGGCATGGATACTGCATCTCCTTTTACCTATTCATTTGTGTGTTTAGTCTGTCCTTTAGGAGGATAACAAGATAAAAATGGGCAATACAAATTTAGCGCCTACTCGAGAAAAAGAAAATTTGCTAGAAGAATTTAAGCAGGATGCTCGACTTTTTTTTATGTTCCGCAGATTTCATAAAATGCGCAGCGGCGGACTTTTATGGGAAGATCGCATTCTTTCGATTTTTGAAAAAAGTTCCCTCAGTAAATCTCTTAAAGTTTTACGTGTTCGTCTCGTTCTTTCGTGGCGTAGCATGGTCAAGCGTAGTCTTGATATTTTCGTATCATTGACGGGACTTATTTTTACATTTCCAGTGATGGCAGTGATTGCAGTCGCAATCAAAACAAATTCGCGTGGACCGGTCTTTTTCAAACAGACACGAGTCGGAATTCGCGGAAAGATTTTTAATATGTATAAGTTTCGCACCATGAAACAAGATGCAGAGGCTAAGTCTGGTCCGGTGTGGGCAAAAGAAAATGATCCGAGAATAACTTCTATTGGTGCTTTTTTGAGGAAAACACATCTGGATGAACTCCCGCAATTTATCAATGTTTTACGCGGTGAAATGAGTCTTGTAGGTCCGAGACCTGAGCGTCCTTATTTTGTACAAGAATTTAGAAAAGTAATTCCTCATTATGATCGCAGACTTTTTGCAAAGCCGGGAATTACAGGTCTTGCTCAGATTAAACGTCGTTATGATGAGACCATCGGGGATGTGAAGAAAAAAGTAAGATATGATGTTTTATACATTCGCAAGATGTGCCCTGTGTTGGATTTGATGGTTCTTGCGCTAACCGTAAAGTCGGTTGTTTTGGGTACCGGTAGATAAGTTTGGCTTTATTTTTTATAAAGCGTATTGAAAAAACAGAATTAAAAAGGAGAACGAAATGAAGAAAACGCTGTTAATGGTAAGTTTAATTTTAGGAGTATTAAGTTTTGGAGTTTCCAAAGCTTATGCAGTACCACCACCGGATATCAATGGCTTGCTCGGTGCAGGTGCTGATATTACCGAGTGGAACAACAATGCTGCTTATTCGTATTATTTGAAGGCAGATGATGTGAACGAGCCTTTGATTACCGATACGTATGACATCAAGACGGCTATATTGCTTCAAGACATCAGTGATTCAGATGCCACTAAGCACGGCGTCTATTTCATGCTGACTACTTGGGCAACTCCACCATCTTTGATTGACGTAGATCATACGGCGGTGCGTGCCAGCCTTGCGCTGTTCGGTGATTTTAATGGAAATGGAGTAACTGATGATCCATCTTTTCCATTTCCAGCTGATATACAACTTTATGTGACGAATATAAATACTGTTCCCGCTGGCACAGATCCTGTTGGTAAAGATAGAGTATATTGGTGTTCAGGTGCTGTCGGTTCTTGCGATGCGAGTAATGGTACCCTAATTTGGGACAATGGAGCTGCTACAGGAAGTACGCCGGCGGGTTTTCAATACGCACGCGGCGCAGATGCAATTGAAATGTTTCTTAGGACCGGTACGTTTGGAACGCCTGCTAATGTACCATTTCCACAAACATTTCGTGGTTGTGCCACTTATGATGATGGCAGCGTCAATCCTGACGATTTTGTTTGTGCACAAGCACCTTCTGTTCCTGAGCCAAGCACCATTTTCTTAACCGTAACTGGTTTGCTCGGAATGGTTGGATTTGGAAAATTTAAGTTTTGGAATTAATTTATTAGTTAAACGATTTAAATGTTGAACAGTAGTTTTTTCATTCAAAACTCCTTTGCTAACCTGAGTGGCTTAATCGCCACTCAGGTTGGTGTTTTTAATAGGTCATGAGTCAGAAATTTTTTTATGACAACAATCGTTCAAATTTATAAACAAGTTTTTTTGATGTTAAAAAAAAACCCTACGGTTTTGTTTCTTTTTTTGATCTTGGGAATTTTTGATGGGATTGCATTAACGATTCTTTTCTTTGCACCTATTCCCCCAATCTCAAATTTATTGGCCCCTATTATCAGGACATTTTGGAGCGACAAATACCTTCATTATCCATATAATTTTTTATTGCTCCCGAAATTGTTTGGGCACGCTCATTTTTTAATTAATACAGTTATCGGAGTTTTTGTCAGCGGATTAATCATCAAAAAGATTGAAGCTGTTAATCTAGGGCAGGGGATTTCGACTTTATCAGCCGCTGGAGATATCTTGAAAAAATATTTTTCGCTTGTTCTTGCTTGGCTGATTTCGTATGGTGCATTTTCAATTTCATTAAAAGGGTTGCTTTATTTACTACCTCATAATTTTATTATTTTGTTGACGTGTACCTTTTTATTAAGTCTGATCATCCAGTCAATTTTTGCTTTTCTGCTGCCCTCGTTAGTAATTGTGAATCGTAACTTCTTTTACGCTTTTTTGGGTGGCTTAAAAGTTGGCTGTCAGAAGATTCTTTTGATGATTGGAGTCTTTTTTCTACCCATGTTTCTTGTTTTTGCGCTGTCGTTTACCAAGCTTTATACTTCTTTATTCGTTAAGATTTATCCAGAGCTGGTCCTATGGGTTCTAACTGCTGGCATTGTGATCACAATGATTGTGGATATTTTAATCACAACTTCGGCGACACTGATTTTCTTGAAAGCGAGGAGTGAAAATTTATGAATTCTTTAAAATCTGTTTTAATAGTTACATTAAGTGTCATGCTTTCAATATCACAAGCGTACGCGGTGGTGGTGCCGGATGCTCATGCTTTGCTCAGTGATATTACTGAATCAAACAATAACATACCGGATATTTCTATCTTAGCGCCTTCTTCTATTACGGCTCAAAACATTCTTCAACCAGATTTTACGGTTGCTTCAACGATTATTTCTGGTACTCAGATTACGGATGAAAATGTAATTGAAATGCAGGATGTCACGGGCGACGAGGAGTTGCTCTATTCACCGCTGATTACAAACGATCATCATTTTTGGACACGTGGTAAAATTATTTTGGGTTCAACGATTCTTCTTTCCACAGGACTTTTATTGTCGCTTGTATTTTTACTTTCTGGTAGTGGCAGTGGTTCTGGTTCTGACTCTAATTCGAATACGGGGGGAAGTGGTGGAGGATCTGATCCAGGCAATGGCGGCGATCCGGGTCAATCAGGTTTAAATAATGGAGGAGACCCTGGAGCAGGCGGTCCTAAAGGCGGAACAGATAATGAAAACCTTTTTGCTCTCGGCGGTGGTGGTCCAAATCCTGATAATAGCAATTTAAATGATCTCATTAATGAGTTAGGCAATGATAATGGACTTCAGACAGGGAATCTTCCTTTAGGTATTCCGCATCATCCGGAACCGTCAACAATATTACTCATGGGGTTAGGCCTATTGGTGCCTTTTTTTAAAAAACGCTTGTCATTATGAAAAAAGTCATTTTTATTCTTTTAGCATCCTGTCTTTTAACGGGTTGCCGGGAAAATTATTTAGCTGAAAAAGCGTATTATCAAGCCACGCAGAAACTTAAAACCTTTAATTATGCGGACTTGAAAACCAACCGAGAAATTTTAAAACCCGCCATTGCTCCTTTTGAGGAAGTTGTCGAAAAATATCCTTTGACGATTAAAGCAAAGGAAAGTCTTTTTCAGATTTCATCTCTGAAGACTGGATTAAAAGATTATGATGGAGCTAGGGAAGCGCTTTTAAAGGTAGAACAAAATTTTAGCCAGTCCGGCGAGTCAGCTTCCGAAGCTAGTTTCAAAATCGCGCAGTTATATGAAGTTGAAAAAAGATGGGATCTTGCTGAAAAAAAATATTGGATGACTTCTGAAAGTTACCCGCTCCAAACCAAAGGTTTGTATGCGCCGCTTTATATTTTACTTCATTACAAACAAGCCAAGGATCCCGTAAAAAAAGTCGCTGCTTATCAAATGGCAATCGAACATTATGAAAGCCTGCTCAATACGATTGGACTCATTGAAGCATCAACTTCTGTTAAAAATTATCTCGCTTTAACTTATTTGACCAATGACGATCCGCAGAAAGCAAGAGTCGAATGGCTTTCAATCTCAGATCAATTTCCAAACAATGCGTATGCTCCGCTTTCGCTTTTGACAGTTGCAGAACTTTCAATGAGAAATGGAGATCGGCAACAAGCGATCGATGACTATGAACGGTTTATGAATAAATATCCAAAACAAACTTTTGCGGGCAGAACAGTAATCCGTTTAGGCATATTATATGGCTTTCAAAAACAATATGAAAGTAGTAGGGAATGGTTTAATAAAGCGCAGAACGAATATTTTAAAGACAACCCCGCTGCTATCGCCGATGTTAAATTGTTAATAGGAAATTCTTATCAAACAGAAGGACAGTGGGAAAAAGCAGATCAACTTTATAAGGAACTGGAATCTCAATATCCTCTGACAGCAGCAGCGCTTCAAGTTCCATTTTTCCGATTCCTTCATTTTAAAGATTTAGGAGAAATTCAGAAAGCTAATCAGGTTCTTGACGAGGCAATTAATGAGTATAAAAAATTAGTTCAAGAACATCCAAATTCTAGAATTTCCGGATATGCAAGACAATTTTTACTTTCTGCTTATACTCGAAAAAACGATTGGAATCAACTTGTGGCAAGAGTTGACCAAGAATTCAACGATGAGAAAAATCCTGAGAAGAAAGGCCAGTGGATGTTTTTAAAAGCATTAATTACTGAAAACCGAATGAAGGACAAACAAAGAGCGGTTGTCCTATATCATGATTTTTTAACCCAATACCCCGGCCATCCGCTTTCGCAGTTAGCAAAGACGCATCAAGATCTTCTTTCCAAAGCCGGTTAAATTTTAGAACGTTTTGTTGTTGAAACAGATAAAAGGCCTGTTTTTTTGGACATAAAGTCAAATTACGCCTTATAAATCGACTTTTTTAATCTTTAGCAAAAGGTTGACTTATTTCAACTATGTGGTATTCTTTCAACAATTTCAGATCCCGCAGTAGCGTACTGCAGAAGGAGTACCCACAGGTTTCATCTTTACAAATGGCACCTTCCGTACGATTTTTCAAAAACCAAGGGGCTAACTTAAAAGTCTCTCCTGATTTAATCACTGAATATTCTTCGACTCTTCATTCTTTTTCGGATATTCCTGTTTTTTTAGATTTTGCTTTGGATTCTATATTAGCCATGGCGGATGCTTCAACGGGCTCTTTTTTTATTTGGGATGAATACTCCAAAGAATTAGTTTTAAAAGCAGTTCGCGGTGAACGCCATGAACGGCTTGATGGTTCCTCGGTTAAATTACGTGAAGGAATTGCCGGCTGGGTTGCAGAAAAAGGATATCCAGTTCGGGTGGAAGATATCCGTCATGATTCCCGCTTTTCTAATTCTGTTTCGTTGGGCCGTTATCATTCTTATTCTTTTCTTTCGATTCCTCTTGTCAATGAAAATAAATTAATCGGTCTTATTAATATTACAGAAAAAGAAAATAAACAAACTTTCAGCGAAGAGGATTTAGAACATGCCACTCTGTTTTCACTGCACATTGTATTGGCTTATGAAAACTTGAAGCTTAAAAAGCGTCTTAAAGAAGAAAACGAACAATTAAGAAAAAAAATATCTGATCTCGATGAGCAACTGAAACAACAGGAATCGCTCGTATCTTTGGGGAAATTAGCTTCACATTTGGCTCACGAATTGAATAATCCATTGGATGCCATTCGCCGCTTTGTCAATTTATCCATTGACCATGTTAGTAACGACGGTCCCGCACGTGAATTTTTATTAAAAGCAAAACAGGGTATTCGTAGATCCATTCAAGTGATTCGTGGCCTATTGGAATTGTCGGGTATTAACGCTCGAATGAGAATCAGACAAGCAGATCTCCATGCATTAATTGAAGAAGCTGTTGACGTCATCCATCATGATTCAAATTTCGATCAAGTTGTTATCGAAAAACATTTTTGCAATAAAACTCTGATCGTCGAGGATTGCGGGCTGCAAACCGTATTTCAAAATTTGTTTCAAAATGCTCATCATGCCATGAACGGTCTTGGTACCATTGTCGTTCAAACTCATGAGCAGGGAATTCATGCGGTTGTTACTATTCAAGATTCCGGCTGCGGAATTCCTGAACCTATTAAGACCAAAATTTTTGAGCCCTTTTTTACGACCAAAGCAAGCGGCCAGGGAACTGGAATCGGCCTCACCATCTGCCGTGAAATTATCCAGCGCTCCAGCGGTGAAATCAGTGTAAACACCGCAGAAAATCAAGGCGCCCAGTTTACCATTACCCTTCCGTGTAAAAATTAATCATGATTGATTCAATTTTAATTATCGAAGACGATAGTCTGATCCGGGAATCCATGTCTGAAGTCTTGAGCATGGACCATTACAATGTGGAAATGGCCGGAAGTGCTGACGAAGGATTTGAAAAACTCACAAAAAGGAAATTTGCATTAGCGCTTGTCGATATGCGTCTTCCTGATTCCGGCGGAATCGACATTTTGAAAAAAGCGAAAGATCGATATCCTGATTTAGACATCATCATGATGACTGGTTTTGGCACCGTTGAAACGGCCGTGGAAGCAATGAAAATGGGGGCTCGTGATTATCTCACCAAACCAATTAATGACGATGAGCTTAGAATTTTAATCCGTAGAATTTTTGATACTAAAAGATTGCAGCAAGAAAATGAATCACTCAAACAAATTCTCTCAGAAAAGAGAAGTCATTTTCATAATTTAATCGGCGAAGATTCAAAAATGCAAAAAATATATTCGCTGATACAAGCCATCAGCGATACCGAAACCACGGTGTTACTAAAAGGGGAAAGTGGAACTGGAAAGGGAATGGTAGCCCAGGCCATTCATTATAGTGATCCGGGACGAAGAAATGGTCCTTATGTAGAAGTGAGCTGCGGTGCCATTCCTCGAGAATTGCTCGAGAGTGAACTTTTCGGTCACGTGAAAGGTGCTTTTACAAGTGCGATACGTGATCGCGTCGGCCGTTTTGAGCTGGCTGACGGCGGAACTGTTTTGCTCGACGAAATCGATTCTCTTCCACCTTATCTTCAAGTTAAGTTGCTTCGCGTTTTGCAGCAAAAAGTTTTTGAACGGGTGGGTGATACCAAAACGATTCATGTGAATGTCCGGATTATTGCTGCTACAAACCGAAATTTGGAAGAAGCCATCAGCCGAGGATCGTTTCGGGAAGATCTCTTTTATCGTTTGAATGTTATTACCATTGAAGTTCCGCCGCTCCGTGATCGCAAGGATGATATACCCGCTTTGATTCAACATTTTCTTAAAATTTTCAATGAGAAAACGAAACGAAATATAAAATCAATAAGCAAACAGGCCATGAAAGCAATTTTGGATTATCACTGGCCGGGAAATGTTCGTGAACTTGAGAATTTTTTGGAACGCGCAGTGGTTTTGACGCAAGGCGAAATTTTGGATGTGGCGGTTTTTCCAGATAATTTTGCAAAAACCATTGAGAATGTGAGCGCACAAGTAACAGGTGCCGGCGCGTTGAAGGAGGTACTCAGAGAACCTGAGAAAAAAATTATTGTACGTGCTTTAGAACAGGCCGGGTGGAATCGCAAGAAGGCAGCCGCCATTCTAAAGATTAACAGAACCACACTGTACAATAAAATGAAACAGTACCATCTCTTGTAAAACCAACATCAGGGGTAGGGAGTGCTTTCAGAATCTCAACGGGGGATGGCAGAAATCTCTGCCGAGAATTTTTTTGATTTAAAGCATTGGCAAAAAATTCAAAACTTATTCGCTGAAATTATCGGCGCAAACTTGTGGCCGGTCAATATTCAAGGCACGCCTCTCGCGGCTCCAAGCAAAATTTGTACTTATTGTTCAGATCTCCATTCCTCAAGTTACACGTCAACCCGCTTAACCGAGTGCGCGCTTAAGGCCTTCCAGGCCGCTTCCCAACAGAATGAAACTTTATATCAGTGTCAACACTTAGCCACATATTTTATGGTTCCTGTGAAATTCCGGACTGAAACGCCTGCTTTCATTATCGGTGGTCCTCTTCTTTTGGGCAAAAGAGAAACAAAAAAGCGGTATCAGCATCTTTGCAGAAAATTGCAAGTTGATTCGGAAACTTTTTTTGACTGGATTACAGAGCTTCGAATTTATTCACATCACGGAATCAATCTGATCATTAACTTTTTGAAAGAATTGAATCATTTGTTTCTTTCTGAAAAAAATGAGCAGCTTCATTCCGCTCATTCACATCCCGAGCCAAGCGGTTCTTCACTTGAACAATACGCCTATTTTCTTGCAAATTCACTTTTGGAACTGGCAAGTCAAATGGTAGGAGCAGATTCCGGTTCAGTTCTGCTGGTTGATCCTTCAAAGAAATCTTTTTTTATTCAATCATCTCGCGGTTTAAATCAGAAAATCTTGAAGAAGAAAATTTTGCCGCTTAAAGAAAGCGTTGCCGGCTGGGTTTTTTCTAACAAGAAAGCAATTTTAATCGGGCCGCAATCTGAATTGCAAGTTCCTCAATCCATTTTGAAACGTCCGTATATCAAATCTTCCATGATTCTTCCACTGCAGTTCCAAGATCGTGTTTACGGTGTTTTCTGTCTTAATTCAAAAACAGAAAATGATCGATTCAATGAAGGCAGTCTTTCATTTTTAAATCGTCTTGGAAATTTGGCCAGTGCTGCGCTTGCTCGTTCCGTTTTGAATTAAGATCCACCTAATATTTAAAATTCCACTTGTCACTTGAATATCGTTCTTTGATGAGCTGCGTCATTTTTTTATGAGGGATAAGTTCCATTTTTTTGTTTGCATTCCAAGATTGAATGAGAGTATCTTTCATTTTTTTCATTGGTACGTTTAGATTCGTTAAAAATTGGTCGTGTTTTCGATATTCTCGGTAAGTCGGCTGATTGATTGGGATTGGCAGCAGTTCTTTCATCAGGGCAATATTAAAATCAAGCAGAAAAGTTCCGTGATATAAAATGAATTTTTTTTTCCGCCGCTGAGCATTGCCAGAAAATTTCAGATTTTGAATTGCCAAATCGCTGATGCCTAGAATTTGAATTGGTTTCTTCACCACAGGTTCAAGTGATGTTTGATGACGATTCAAAATATAACAGTTTGTGTCTGTAATTGTTTTAAGAGGTTTTGAATTTTGAATATCCAAGATTAACGAAAAATTCAAACAACCCGGTCCTTGTAGAACCGTTCCTCCGCCGCTCGGCCTTCTTAAAATGGGAATATTGAGCTTCTGACAAGATTCCCAATTTGTTTCTTGACGAAATTTTCTGGAATAGCCAAGTACAACAAAATATTTTTTTGATTCCCAAAGTCTGAGGACTTCAACGTTTGAGCCCTCCTCGGAATCATCCAAAAGAGCTTCATCGCAAGCTAGGTTTTCTTCCGGAGTTTGAAAACTAAGGTCCAAATATTTCATTTATTGACGATATTATACTAATTCTGCATAATTTTAAGTAGTTAATGCTTTTTTTAATCTGTTTTTTATAGTGGTCAAGCAAGAGCGCTTATTGTATCTTATAGACTCTTTAACCCTCTGTTAACCCTCTGATTTGGAAAAGATGAAGCAAAGAGACAAGCAAAGTACTGCGGAAGAACATAAATATCAACGGCTCTCAACTGATTTTAAAGATAAAGTTGACCGTTCGGAAACCAAAAAATGGCTCGAATCTTTGGAGCATCTTTTGGCCCATATTTTTAAGAGTGGGGAAACCTCACAAGCGGCGGGACTATTGGATAAGCTCGTCGAAAAATTAAAAGAATCCGGAATTCAAGTTCCCAATACCGTTAATACGCCCTACATTAATACGATTCTACCTGAACAAGAACCGCCTTATCCCGGTGATCGGGAACTCGAAAGAAGAATTAAGAGTTTTATCCGTTGGAATGCAATGGCGATGGTGGTCAAGGCCAATCGAATCCACAGCGGAATCGGCGGACATATTTCAACTTATGCTTCATGCGCTACTTTATATGAAGTTGGATTCAATCATTTCTTTAGAGGAAGCGGCAATGGACGTCCCGCGGATTTTGTTTACTTTCAAGGTCATGCCTCACCGGGCAATTATGCGCGGGCTTATTTAGAGCGAAGAATTGATGCTCAATTGCTTCATCATTTCCGGCAAGAGTTGGCAGAAGGCGGAGGATTGTCCTCTTATCCTCATCCGTACTTAATGCCAACATTTTGGCAATTTCCGTCTGTTTCGATGGGACTTGCTCCCATCACTTCAATTTATCAAGCCCGTTTTAACCGCTATCTTAAATCTCGTGGTTTCGTTAAAGACGAAGAACCCAAAGTGTGGTGTTTTGTTGGAGACGGAGAAATTGACGAGCCGGAGAGTTTGGGCGCGCTCACTTTAGCTTCACGCGAAAATTTGGATAATTTAATTTGGGTTGTTAATTGTAATCTTCAACGTTTGGACGGACCGGTCCGCGGAAATGGAAAAATCATACAAGAACTTGAAGGCGCATTTCGGGGTGCGGGCTGGAATGTAATTAAAGTTATTTGGGGATCTGATTGGGACCCATTGTTTGCTCAAGATGAAAAAGGTCTTTTGGTGAAACGGATGGAAGAAGCGGTAGATGGAGATTATCAAAAATATTCCGTAGAACCCGGAAGTTACACGCGAAAACATTTTTTCGGAAAATATCCCAAACTTTTGAATTTAGTCAATCATTTAACAGACGATGGAATTAGCAAACTTTTAAGGGGTGGTCACGATCCCAAAAAAGTTTATGCGGCTTATAAAGCAGCGGCTGAACACAAAGGCCAGCCAACGGTGATCTTGGCAAAAACCGTAAAAGGTTATGGTTTGGGTGAAGCGGGTGAGGGAAGAAATATCACGCACCAACAGAAAAAATTAAATGAAAAAGAATTGCGCGAATTTAGAGAACGTTTTCGAATTCCGATCGGTGATGAAGAAGTCGTAGAAACTCCATTTTACCGGCCGCCGGTTGACAGTCCTGAGACAAAATATTTACTTGAAAGAAGAAAAAGTTTGGGCGGTTTTCTACCCAATCGGGATATTAAAGTTCCACCCATGAAAATTCCGGAAGCGGAAACCTTCGCTGAGTTTTTAAAAGGAAGTGCGCTTGAAGCATCTACAACGATGGCATTTGTCCGGCTTTTGACTAAACTTTTGAGAGATAAGGAAATCGGAAGAAATATTGTTCCTATTATTCCGGATGAGGCTAGAACTTTTGGTTTGGATGCTTTATTTCGCCAAATTGGAATTTATTCACCCAAAGGTCAGCTTTATGATCCGGTTGACCGCGAAACGCTTCTTTATTATCAAGAATCAAAAGACGGCCAGATTCTGGAAGAAGGAATTACAGAAGCCGGCTCCATGTCTTCTTTTATTGCAGCCGGAACGGCTTACGCCAATTTTGGATTCAACATGATCCCGTTCTTCATTTATTATTCGATGTTTGGTTTTCAAAGAATTGGTGATTTGATGTGGCTTGCCGGTGATGTCCAAGCAAAAGGATTTTTGCTGGGAGCAACTGCAGGGAGGACAACGTTAAATGGTGAAGGTCTTCAACATCAAGATGGTCACAGCCATTTACTTGCGAGCGCAATTCCCAATTTAGTTGCGTATGATCCTGCTTTTACTTATGAAATTGCGCTGATTATTCAAGATGGCATGAAGCGTATGTATCAAAATAAAGAAGAAATTTTTTATTATTTGACACTCTATAATGAAAATTATCCGATGCCTGAAATGCCGGCGGGGAGTGAAGAAGGCGTTTTAAAAGGTTTATATCGATTCAAGAAGGGCGCGGCAGGGAAAAAATATCATGCGCAAATTTTTGGAAGTGGTCCGATTTTAAGAGAAGCTCTTCGAGCTGGAGAAATTTTAGAAAAACAATACGATGTCAGTATGGATATTTGGAGTGCGACAAGTTACAAACAATTGAGAACGGATGCGATGAATGTGAAACGTTGGAACATGCTGCATCCAACTTCTCCGGCTAAGAAGTCTTATTTAGAAACAGTTCTGGAAAAAGAAGAAGGCCCTTTCATTGCCGTATCGGATTATATGAAGATTGTACCCGATCAAATTGCGCCATGGATTCCGGGCGGCCTGATGACGCTGGGCACCGATGGTTTTGGAAGAAGCGACGATCGTGCTAATTTGAGAAGATTTTTTGAAGTAGATGCCGAACTAACTGTTGTTGCAACTTTGTATGCGCTTTCGCAAAAAGGTTTTATTAAAAAAGAATTGGTTGAGAAAGCAATCAAAGATTTAAATGTAAATCCCGAAAAAACACACCCCATTTTGGTTTAACCTCTATATGGTCGACGTTAAAATTCCATTTCTCGCAGAAGGTGTTGAGTCTGGTGTTGTGGTCAGCATCTTGGTCAAAGAAGGTGCTCAAGTTAAAAAAGACGACACTCTTTTAGAACTTGAAACCAACAAAGCCACGGCTCCGATCCCGGCAACGATAAGCGGCACCGTCACCAAAGTTCATGTTAAAGAAGGCGACGAAGTTTCGGTCGGCCAAGTTGTTGTTACGCTTGCTGAATCAGGAGAAACACCAAAAGCGCTTTCTTCGGGCCAAACAAAAGAAACGAAAGCCGTGCCTTTTCAAACGCAACGACAGCCGGCTATTTCATCTTCGGCATTACAGCAAGACGAATATCGCTACGAATCGAAAAGTGGATTCCCGCCGCCGGCATCTCCAGCAGTTCGGAAACTAGCGCAACAATTTGGAATTGATTTGACACGAGTGAAGGGAAGTGAGCAGGGCGGAAGAATTACACTTCAAGATGTGAAGGCTTATGTGGAACGGCTTCAGGCTGTTGCTTCTGGAACGAAACAATCTGTCTCGTCTTCGCCACAAGTTGTGAAATCAACCAGTATTGATTTTTCAAAATGGGGTCCGGTCAGCAAAAAAGCGCTCACGCCACTCAGAAAAACAATTGGCCAAAAGATGCAAGAATCATGGTCGACGATTCCTCATGTTACCCAATTTGATGAAGCTGATATCAGCGGACTTTTGGAAATGAGAAAAAAATATTCGGCCTCTTACGAACAGAAAGGCGCTCGGTTGACGGTTACTGGAATTATTCTCAAAATTCTGGTTCAAATTTTAAAAAAATATCCGAAGTTTAATTCCAGCTTGGATGAGAATTCCAATGAGATTGTCGAAAAAAAATATTATCATTTTGGAGTTGCTGTAGATACCGAGCAAGGTTTGATTGTTCCTGTGATTAAAAACGTGGATCAAAAAAATCTTCTTCAATTTTCAATCGAGTTGGCTGAGATTGCCGAGCGAACACGGCAACGAAAGCTTTCAATCGAAGAGATGCAAGGCGGAAGCTTTACGGTTTCGAATTTGGGCAGCATCGGCGGCGCTCATTTCACTCCGATTGTGAATCGTCCCGAAGTTGCTATCCTCGGTCTTGGCCGTGGAACGTTAAAACCAATTGTTAAAAATGGTAAAGTTCAAACAAGCATGATGCTTCCGGTGTGTCTTTCATATGATCATCGTGTCATTGACGGAGCGGACGGAGCCCGTTTTATTCAGGAATTGGTTCAACTGCTTGAAAATGTCGACGAAACTATATTTAAAATCACTGAATCCGAACAAAAATCGATGGGGAAAAAAAGTAAATGAATTCAAAGAAGACAGAACTTGTTGTTGTGGGTGCCGGTCCGGGAGGCTATGCTGCCGCATTTTACGGTGCTGATAAAGGAATGAAAGTTGTTTTGGTCGAACAGGACAAACGCTTGGGCGGCGTGTGCTTAAATCGCGGATGTATTCCGTCAAAGGCTTTACTTCATGTGACCAAATTGATTTCTGAAGCCAGAGAATCAAAAATGAGAGGAATCACATTTGCGGAGCCAAAGATTGAACTGAATCGGTTGCGCCAATGGAAAGATTCAGTTTTGGGAAAACTAGCACAAGGAATTTCGGGTCTTGCCCAAAAAAGAGGCGTTGAAGTGCTTTACGGTCGCGGCCATTTTGAAGATTCACAAACCTTACGTGTTGAAACAAAAGACGGTCAGCAATTTATTAATTATGATAAAGCAATTATCGCGGTCGGCTCTCAACCTTCAATGCCTGCGGCATTCGATCTCGGTAATAAACGAATCATGACTTCAACGGAAGCCTTAGAAATCGAAGAGGTACCGCATGATTTATTAATTGTCGGCGGTGGCTATATCGGAATGGAACTTGGAACTGTTTATGCAACATTGGGCAGTCGAATTGTGATGGTGGAAGCATTAGGCCAAATTTTAACGGGTGTTGATTCGGATTTGATTCGACCGGTTAAAAACTATGCTGAAAAAGCATTTCGTGAGATTCGTTTAAATACAAAAGTTTCTAAGATGTCAACCAGCGGAAAACAAATTAAAGTTGCCATGGAAATCGAAGGAAAAAAGAAAGAAGAACTTTATGACCGTGTTCTCGTTTCGGTTGGACGGAAACCAAATTGTGAGGATCTCGGTCTTGAAAATACGAAAGTGAGCCGTGATGAAAAAGGATTTATCAAAGTAAATGAACATCAACAAACAACGGACCCTTCCATTTTTGCGATTGGAGATGTTGCCGGCGGCGTGTTGTTAGCCCACAAAGCTTCAAAAGAAGGAAGAATTGCGATAGAAGTCATCACGGGAGAGAATGTTGCTTTTGAAAGCATTATTCCTGCCGTCGTGTTCACCGATCCGGAAATTGCTTGGTGCGGACTCACGGAAGCTGAAGCGAGGGCAAAAAATATTCCAATTCAAGTAGCTCGTTTTCCATGGTCAGCCTCGGGAAGAGCGCTGAGTTTTGACCGTCCGGATGGCGTCACCAAACTTATCATCGAACCGGAAACAGAACGGATTTTGGGCGTCGGAATTGTCGGCGCCGGAGCTGGTGAATTAATTAGTGAAGGAGTTGTGGCGGTTGAAATGGGGGCAACGGCAAAAGATCTTGCCGAATCCATCCATCCTCATCCGACGCTTTCAGAAACTTTGATGGAATGCGCAGAAAGTTTTTACGGATACGCGACTCATTCTTTTATCAAAAAACGCTCCTCTAAAGAAGAAATTGTCACGTAAGTTTTTTGTTTGCGCCCTTAGCTCAGTTGGTAGAGCAACTGACTCTTAATCAGTGGGTCGAAGGTTCGATCCCTTCAGGGCGCACCATTTTTCTGCTTCACAAAGCCTAGCTTTTAGGTCTTTGTCCTTGAAGTATGCCTCAAAATTAATATAATAATCAGGTTTGGCTTATAAGACCCGATTTTCCAATCACTTAGATCATATTCTTTGCTCATAGGCGGGAGTAGCTCAACGGTAGAGCGCAACCTTGCCAAGGTTGATGTTGCGGGTTCAAATCCCGTCTCCCGCTCATTGCATTTGAAAGGTTACGATGAAATTAAAAGTGAATGTAAAAGATGTCAGTGCCTGCGAGAAAATGCTAACCATTGATGTTCCATCTGAAGTGGTGAGCGAAGAATTTTCTTCTTTCTATCAATCCGTGAGCAAACGTGCGCGAATTCCAGGCTTCCGACCGGGACATGCTCCTGCACATGTCGTTAAACTTCATTTTAAAGATGAAGCGAAGCAGGAAGTTTTAAAACATCTTCTATCTCGTTCCTTTCAGGATGCGGTGAAACAAGAGTCGCTGCCTGTGATTGGTTATCCACGGATTGAAAACGTGGAATTTGATGAGACGCGTTTAAAATTTAAAGCGCTTGTTGAAATGCGTCCAAAAATGAAAATTGATAAATATCTAGGTTTATCCGTGAAAAAAGAATCGATTTTAATTAATGAGACCGAAGTGGATCAAATACTGAAGCGAATTCAAGAGTCGCAGGCAAAATATGAATCCGTCGAAGGTCGCGAAGCCAAGTTGGGTGATTTTTTGATTTGTAATTACACGTTGGAAGTAGATGGCAAAGAAATAGAAAAAAAAGACAACGAATGGTTTGAAATTAGAGAAAAAGATTATTTAGAAGGATTTTCGAAACAACTGATCGGCGCAAAAATAGGAGAAGTCCGTCAGGTCAACGTTATTTTTCCCAGCGAACATCACCGCAAAGAATTAGCGGGAAAGCCGGCGAAGTTTAATTTGACCGTGCGTGAAATCAAAGAAAAAAAACTTCCTGCTCTGGATGATGAATTGGCTAAAACGCTTGGTGACCATACTACGTTTCAGGAATTAAAAGATGCAATTCGAAAAGACATTGAAGAACACAAGAAACAAGAAGTTGAAATTAAAGTTGAGAAAGCCCTTCTTGATGAATTGATTAAAAAATCGAGATTTGAAGTGCCACAAGGAATGGTCGAGCGGAGATTGGATTCGCTGGTTGATGAAGGTGTCGAAACTTTGGTATATCAAGGTGTTAAAAAAGAGGACGCTGAAAAAGAGCGTGAAAAATTTAAGAAAAATCTTTTACCCGAAGCGGAACGACAGGTGAGGATTTCTTTTTTATTGGATGAAATTGCGACCCATGAAAAGATTCAAGCAACCGAGGAAGAGTTAAATTTGAAATATCAGTCTATTTCAGAACGTGTGAGACGTCCGCTTGACGAAGTGAAGTCTTATTACGAGCAGGAAGAAAATCGCAAGGAATCATTAATACTTCAAATCATTAACGAAAAAGTAATTCAACTAATCAAAGATAAAGCAGTGATTCAAGAGACGAAGGTATAGGAGGAATTTTATGAGTGGTTATTTAGTTCCCATGGTTATTGAACAAACAGGACGCGGAGAGCGGGCCTATGATATTTATTCTCGACTTTTGAAAGACCGGATTGTGTTTATCGGAACGCCCATTGATGACACAATTGCGAATTTGATCATCGCTCAAATTTTGTTTCTTCAAATGGAAGATCCTGCAAAGGACATTAATGTTTATATTCACAGTCCCGGTGGTAGTGTGACCGCAGGTTTGGCCATTTATGACACGATGCAATTTGTGAAGTGTGATGTTTCAACTTATTGTCTGGGACAAGCTGCCAGCATGGGAGCATTGCTTCTTGCGGCGGGAACCAAGGGAAAACGTTATTCACTTCCGCATTCACGTGTCATGATTCATCAGCCGTGGGGTGGTGCACAAGGCACAGCTTCTGACATCAGTATTCATGCAAAGGAAATTTTAAAATTAAAGGATGATTTAAATCACATCCTTGTCAAACATACGGGTCAGCCGCTTGATCGAATCGAAAAAGATACCGATCGTGATTTTTTCATGTCGGCCGAAGAAGCTAAGAATTATGGACTTGTCGATCAAGTGATTGAATCAAGAACCCAGATTCCGGACGGAAAAAAATAAACTTCATGACAAAACGTAATATTTTGCTCACACCAGGACCGACACCGGTCCCGCCGTCGATTCTTAAAATTATGGCGGAGCCTATTTTCCATCATAGAACTCCTCGGTATCGAGAAGTGTTTAAACAAGTGTCTGAGGATTTGAAAAAAGTTTTTCGAACAAAAGAGAACGTTTACACGTTTACAGGATCAGGAACGCTGGCCATGGAAGCCAGTGTGGTGAACTTTCTTTCGGCCGGTGATCAAGTCCTTTGTCTTGAAGCAGGAAAATTTGGTGAGCGCTGGGCGGAAATTGCCAAACAATATCATTTGGAAGTTCTGACAATCAAGGCACCGTATGGAGAAGCGATACGTCCTGAAAAAATTGAAGAAGTGTTAAAACAAAATCCGAATGTTAAAGCCGTTTATGGAACTCAGTGCGAAACCTCAACCGGCGTTTTACTTGATATTAAAAAAATTGCGAACATTGTTTCAAAAACAAAAGCAATTTTTGTCGTGGATGCCATTAGCAGCTTGGCCGCTGATGTTCTTGAAATGGATGGCTGGACGATTGACGTCGTCGTCAGCGGATCTCAAAAAGGTTTGATGATTCCACCTGGACTTTCATTTATCGCAGCCAGTCAAAAAGCCTGGCAGCTTAATAAAAGTGCAAAACTGCCGAGATATTACTTGGATCTTGCCAAATGCGAAAAATCTCTGAAAGATTGGGATACACCTTTTACTCCTGCGCTGACACTTGTTTTAGCTTTGCAGGAAGCGCTTCGATTAATCAATCAAGAGGGAATTGAAAAAGTTTGGACGCGATCAGCTCGATTGGCTGAGGAAACACGTCAGGCGATAAAAAATTTGGGTTTGGAACTTTTTTCAAAAGCTCCTTCGAATACGTTGACAGCTGTTAAAGTACCGAGCGGGATTGATGGAGAAAAATTGATTTCGGTAATGCGGGATGAAAAAGGGGTTACGATGGCCGGAGGTCAGGGTGAAATGAAAGGCAAAGTATTTCGGATTGCCCACATGGGATTTATTTCAAAATCTGATATTGAAACTGGAATTTCTGTTTTAAAAGAAACATTAGCTGAATTTAAAAAAACAATATCCCCTAAAGTATTTGTATGAACCAATATAAAATTTTAATCAGTGATCCACTTGGTGACGGCGGCTTAGATGTATTCAAGGACCAGCCTCAATTAAAAGTTGATGTTCGAACCGGATTGAAACCAAGTGATCTTAAAAAAATTGTCGGTGAGTATGATGCCATCATCGTTCGCTCTGGAACTCATTTGACAAAAGACATTATTCAAGAGGCAAAGCGGCTGAAAGTAATCGGCCGCGCCGGCGTTGGTGTTGATAACGTCGATTTGGAAGCGGCTACGAAGCAAGGTGTGATCGTCATGAATACGCCGGAAGGCAACACCGTTTCCACGTGCGAACAAACTGTTTCGCTTTTAATGGCACTTGCGAGAAATATTCCGCAAGCTCACGCGAGCGTCAAACGTGGTGAATGGAAACGCACTCAATTTATTGGCACTGAACTTAATCAAAAAGTTCTCGGCGTTATTGGTTTTGGCCGTATCGGGCGGGAAGTTGCTTTTCGTGCGAATGCATTTGGAATGAGAGTGCTCGCTTTTGATCCGTTTATTTCCAAGGAAACTCTGCGTCAGCTCGGTGTGGAATTTGTAGATTTCGAGGCGCTCATTAAATCATCAGATTTTATAACGCTTCACGTTCCGCTCACAGATCAAACCAAAAATCTAATTAATGAAAAAACGTTTCAAATGATGAAACAAGGCGTCTACATTATTAATTGTGCACGCGGCGGTTTGGTGGACGAGAAAGCGCTATACCAAGCGATTAAATCAGGAAAAGTAAAAGGCGCTGCTTTGGATGTTTTTGAAAAAGAACCGCCAGAAAAAAATCCGCTCTTGGAATTAGAACAAGTCGTTGTCACTCCACATTTGGGTGCTGCGACACAAGAAGCTCAGGAAAATGTTGGAATTTCCGTGGCACAGCAAGTTGTCGATGCGCTTTTGGAACGTGGGATTCGAAACGCAGTAAATTTACCTTCCGTTGATTTTGAAACGATGCGGCTTTTGAAACCTTGGCTTATTTTGGCTGAACGAATGGGTTCGATGCACGCTCAACTCTATGGTGGTAGTTTCAGAGAAGTTTCGATCCGATACGGCGGAGAAGTTACCAATTTTAATATTGCCCCATTGACAATCGCTGTGATTAAAGGATTGCTAACTCCAATTTGCGGTGAAACCGTGAATTATGTGAATGCTCCGGCCATTGCGAAAGAGCGGGGAATTACAGTCAATGAAAGTAAAACGACTCAAGCCGAGGAATTCACGACATTTATTACAGTTGAAGTGACGATGGATCATCAAAAAAATTTAATTATGGGAACCCTGTTTGGAAATCAAGAACCGAGAATCGTTCGAATTAATGAATTTTTCTTGGACGCGATTCCTAAAGGAGACGTGCTGGTCATTTACAATGAAGATCAACCGGGCGTTGTCGGCGGAGTGGGTATGATTTTGGGAAAAAACAAAGTGAACATTGCCGAGATGACGCTGGGCCGAGTGGTGAAAGGCAAAAAAACATTGGCGATGACGGTCATTAATACGGATGATGCGGTGCCGCCACATGTTTTGACTGAACTCAAATCATTTCATCCCATCATTGATGCGAAAGTAATTAAGTTCTAATCGGAATATTTTCCTATGAAACCATTTGCAAAACACAATACGATTCTGGTGGGTGCCCAATGGGGCGATGAAGGAAAAGGCAAAATCATTGATTTGCTGGCCAGAAAAAGTGATTACATTGTCCGATATCAAGGCGGAAATAATGCCGGCCACACGGTTTGTTTCGGAACTGAAAAAGTTGTTCTTCATTTGATTCCCTCAGGCATTCTTCATCCCAAGAAAATTTGTGTCATCGGTAACGGTGTTGTGATTGATCCAGAAGCTTTGTTCAAAGAAATCAAAATGCTTTCCGAACACAAAATTTCAGTCAAAGGCAGGCTGTTCATCAGTGACCGTGCCCACATTATTTTTCCTTACCATCGTGTAATCGATCAATTGAAAGAGGATTCTAAAGACGGAAAAAAAATTGGAACCACAAAAAAAGGGATTGGTCCGTGTTACGCGGATAAATCCAATCGGATCGGGATTCGAATCGTAGATTTAATGAATCCAACGGTATTTAAAGACCGATTAAAACTAATTCTTGCTGAAAAAAATCAAATGCTGAAAAAAATTTTTAATTACCCGCCGTTTTCTTTTAATGAAATCCACAAGACATATAGCAAGTATCGAAAGTTATTAGCGCCTTATGTCCGCAATACCAGCATTTTGCTGGATGAAGCTTCTCGTCGTGGAAAAAAAGTTCTATTCGAAGGTGCGCAGGGAACTCTTTTGGATGTGGATTATGGAACTTATCCTTACGTCACTTCTTCTAATGCTTCCGCCGGCGGTGCTATTATAGGAACAGGCATGAGTCCGGCGCGGATTACGGAAGTGATCGGCGTTGTCAAAGCATACACAACACGAGTCGGTGAAGGTCCTTTTCCAACGGAGTTTCCACCGGATTTAATGAAGCACATTCGTGAAAAAGGCGAAGAATACGGCGCGACAACCGGTCGGCCTCGAAGGTGCGGTTGGTTTGATGCGCTAGTAGCTCGGCATTCGGTTTTGGTTAATGGACTGGGTAAAATCATTGTGATGAAATTGGATGTCTTGGATGATCTTCCTAAAATAAAAATTTGCGTTGGTTATCGGTTTAAAGGAAAACGCTATCATCATTTTCCTTCGGATATTGAAGTTTTGGAAAAGGCCAAACCGATTTATGAAGAACATGCGGGCTGGCAGGTTTCCACTCAAGGCGTTCGCCGGTGGAAGGATTTGCCGCAGAATGCCAAAAAATATCTGAAACGCCTCGAAGCTTTGCTTCAAATTCCAATTTCGATTGTTTCAGTAGGTTCAGAACGTTTGCAGACAATTTATGTCAATGGTCAATATCAATAAATTACCTGAACACGTCGCAATCATTATGGACGGAAACGGCAGATGGGCAAGAGAACGTGGGTTTGCCCGAATCCACGGACACCAAACCGGTGTTGATACCATCCGCAACATTGTTCGTTCAGCACGCGAAATCGGAATTAAATATCTAACCTTGTATGCTTTTTCGAAGGAAAATTGGGCAAGACCAAAACGCGAAATTGATTTTCTCATGAATCTATTGTCCCAGTATCTTGATCTGGAACTGAAGGAATTAATTGAGAATCAGGTGCGTTTTAATGCTATCGGCAGATTGGAAGAGCTTCCCGAAATGATTCAAGAAAAAATTAAACGCAATATGAAACAAACCGAAAAAAATAAAGGTTTGCTTCTAACACTTGCACTTAGTTATTCCAGCCGGGTTGAAATTACCGATGCGGTCAAAAAATTGTGCGAACAAGTGAAATCAGGCAAATTAAGAATTGAAGACATTACAGAAGATCATTTAACAAAACAATTGTATACGGCTGGTATTCCGGATCCTGATCTTCTCATTCGCACCAGCGGCGAGCTTCGCGTCAGTAATTTTCTGTTATGGCAAATTTCTTATACGGAGATTTATGTCAGCCAAAAATACTGGCCTGATTTTCATCATCAGGATTTTTTGGAAGCCATTTACGCTTATCAAAAACGAGAACGCCGTTTTGGCCGCACTGAAACAACAAGTGTTGTTCGATGAACGAACAAACGCAATTTGTTCGAAGATTAATTTGGTCGACGATTTTAATCGTTTTGTCGGCTTATACGATTTTTTTCTCGCCGTTTTGGTTTTTTGTTTTGATCATTGAAGGTTTTGTGATATTGGGACTTCTCGAATATTTTAATTTAGTTCAGCGCAAAGGTTATCTCATCAATCGTTATTTGGGACTCTTCTTCGGAATTTTAATTCCTTTATCACTTCATTTTTTCTCGGCTGAAGGAGTTGTTTTCACAATCGCTGTTGTTAGTTTATGTATTTATAATTTCAATAAAGCCTTAAAGGATCAGGCGATTATAAATACGGCCTTAACTTTGTTCGGATTGATCTATGTTGCTTGGTTTTTTTCGTTTTTGATTAAAATTCATGCTTTTCATGACGGTCCGCTTTGGGTGTTTTATCTTATTTCGATTATTAAAATCGGCGATGCGGCAGCCTATTTTGTCGGGAAAAAATTTGGATCTCACAAATATATTGTTCATATTAGCCCCAATAAATCGGTAGAAGGCGCGGTTGCTGGTTTTTTGGCAACCTTTTTGTTTTCGCTTATCTCCAAATGTTATTTGCGCCATGCGCCTCTTGCGCATCTCGCTGCTTTGGGAATTTTGTTTGGGATTCTTAGTCAATTGGGAGATTTGTCGGAAAGTTTGTTTAAAAGAGACGCGGGCGTCAAAGATTCCGGCAGCATTCCTGGTTTGGGCGGTGCTTTGGATGTTATGGACAGTCTTTTATTTTGCATTCCGATTACCTATTATTATTTAATCAGTATTCACGCTTATTAATCATGAAAAAAATTGCAATCATCGGTTCAACGGGCTCAGTTGGCATTAATACGCTGCGAGTTGTTGAAGCACATTCCGATGAATTGACTGTCACAGTTCTTGCTGCCAAGAAAAATGTCAAATTATTATATGAACAAGCGAAACAATTTCGGCCAAAGCTTGTTTGTATTTTTGATTCTGAACAAGCAGCTTGGCTTGAGAAGAAATTAAAACCGTTACACATTAAAACCGTAACAGGCGAAGAGGGTTTGATCGAAGCCAGTACATTTTCGGCGACGGATAAGATTGTATTTGCAATGGTGGGCGCCGTTGGTCTGAAACCGATATTCGCAGCAATTCAAAAAGGAAAATCCGTTGCCATTGCCAATAAAGAGCCGCTTGTAATGGCGGGTGAACTGTTGAGGAAAGAAGCTTTGCGAAGTGGCTCAGAACTTCTTCCTGTGGATAGTGAACATTCGGGTTTGTGGCAGTGCCTTGATGGAAAACGCAAGGAGACCATTAAGAAATTAATTTTGACTTCATCCGGCGGCCCCTTTTTTAATCGAAAAATAGATTTCAGAAAAGTGACATCCCGCCAGGCATTGCGTCATCCAAAATGGAAAATGGGACCTAAAATTTCCATTGATTCTGCAACGTTGATGAATAAAGGTTTGGAAGTCATTGAAGCTACAAATCTTTTTGATGTATCATTAAATCAAGTGGAAGTTCTGATTCATCCTGAGGCGGTTGTTCATGCTTTGATTGAATTTGTCGATGGCTCACAGCTCGCTCAGTTAGGGATTACAGACATGAGACTTCCGATTCAGTATGCTTTAAGTTATCCGAAACGTTTTGAGAATTGTTTGCCGAATTTAAATTTGACGGAAATAGGCGAATTTCATTTTTATAAACCTGATCTCAAACGTTTTCCATGTTTGGCATTAGGATACGAAGCGAAGCGCCGAGGAGGAACCATGCCGGTTGTGCTGAACGCCGCAAACGAAATCGCGGTGCAAAGATTTTTAAGCGGGTCTCTTAATTTCTCAATGATTCCAAAAACCATTGAACGGGCGATGAATCGGCATCAAGTGATTTCAGATCCGGATTTAAATCAAATTTTGGAAACAGACCGCCAAACACGGTTTGAATTAGGAGTCGGCCATGATTAATTTTTTTGTTCAAATAATTCCCACTGCCGTTACTTTGGGCGTTTTAATTTTTGTTCATGAACTCGGCCATTTTTTGGCTTGCCGCTTTGCAAATGTCGGAGTTGAGAAATTTTCCATTGGTTTTGGACGAGAACTGATTAGTTGGCAGGGAAAAGAAACGCGTTATTCAATTTCTCTTATCCCATTCGGTGGTTTTGTGAAGCCGAGAGGAGAAACCTATGAAGAAATTAAAGAACGCGGTGGAAAAATAGATTCACGTGATTTTTTGGCGGCATCGATTTGGAACCGGTTCTTGATTTTGGTGGCGGGTGTGGCAATGAATTTTTTATTTGCATATATACTTTTTGCTTCTGTTTTCTTGGTTGGACGTCCCATACTTTCATCCACCATTGGAGGGTTCATGAAAGGTTATCCGGCCGAAACGAGTGGTTTGAATCCGGGCGATAAAATCACTCAAATTAATGGTCATCTGGTAAACAATTGGCAGGATTTGACGCTTCAAATTCTTCAAAGCAAAGGCAAACAACTTGAGTTTTCAGTTTTGCGTCATGGAAATCGTTTGAATCTTACGGTTGTTCCACAATTCGAAGAAGGCCGGGACATTTTCGGCCAAACCAAACAAGTTCCGAGAATCGGGATTAAACCCTCCGAAGAATTTATCGTCGAAAGATATGGATTTAAGGATTCAATTATCAAAGCTGCCGAGTTCGAATGGAATTTAACCGCACTTACTTATCAGGCGCTTTGGCGACTTGTGACCGGGCAGCTTTCATTTAAATCAATCAGCGGACCTATTGGAATTGTATCCATGGCGGGAAGCGTTGCCAGAATGGGAATTATTGCACTCCTTCAGTTTGCCGCTGTTTTGAGTGTTTCACTTGGAGTAATCAATTCGCTTCCGATTCCGGCACTCGACGGAGGTCATTTATTTTTTCTTGCAATTGAAGCGGTGAGACGAAAACAACTCAGCTTGAAAGTTCAAGAGAAAATGACTCAGGTCGGATTTTATTTTTTAATGGCATTAATGGTACTGGTTGTTTTTAATGACTTGATGAATATCGGCGCCATTGATAAAATAAAATCTCTTTTTACCCACGGTTGATTAGCTCATGCGCTGGACAGAAAGCTTAATTCCTACCTTAAGAGAAGTGTCTAAAGAAGCAGAAGCCACCAGCCATCAATTGCTCCTCAAAGGTGGCTTTATCCGCAAGCTTGCCTCCGGTATTTATAGTTATTTGCCACTTGGTTTGCGAGTTCTTCAAAATATTTCTGCGATTGTCCGCGAAGAAATGAATTTAGCCGGCGGGATCGAATTATTACTTCCCTCCTTACATCCTGCCGAAATTTGGAAACAAAGCGGGCGATATGAAACTTTAGGTCAAGATAAAATTGCTTTTAAAAATCGTTCCAATCAAGAATACGTTTTGGGACCAACTCACGAGGAAGTCATTACAGAATTAGCCGGTGCTTATTTAAAAACATATCAATCACTTCCAAAAATTTTGTATCAAATCCAAACCAAATTCCGAGATGAACTACGGCCCCGGTTTGGAATTATTCGAACCAAAGAATTCATCATGAAAGATGCTTACAGTTTTGATCTAGACGACGCAGGTTTGGACCATAGCTACCAATTAATGTATCGAGCTTATGAGCGGATTTTTAAACGATTCAATTTAGCCATCGATATTGTCGGTGCAGACCCCGGAATTATGGGCGGAAATGTATCCCATGAATTCATGGTTCGCTCGCCTTATGGCGAAGACCGAATCGCTGCGTGCTCAAAGTGTGATTACCGCGCAAGTCGTGATATAGCAGCTCGAAAAATATCGGATCAGCCAAGTCCGGTTTCATCAAAAAAAATGGAATCGGTTGATACCCCCAATTTAAGAACCGTTGATGAAATCACTCATTTTTTAAAAATTAAGCCGCAGCAAATTTTAAAAACATTACTCTTTTTTGCGGATGAAAAACCAATCGCAGCTTGCATTCGTGGCGACAGGGAAGTTCACGAGGGCAAACTAAGGAGATTATTAGGGTCGAAATCAATACGGCTTGCGACTTCAGCTGAAATTGAAACATGGACTGGCACACCAGTTGGATTTACAGGACCTGTTGGATTAAAAAATATATCAATCGTAATAGATGCTGAGATTGCAACCGGCGCGGATTTTGTTTCGGGAGCCAACCAAAAGGATAAACACTTCAAAAATGTTAATCTAAATCGTGATTTTAAATACGATAAAATGGGCGATATTCGATATGCGGAAGAAGGGGATTTGTGCGTTCAGTGCGGTTCGCCTCTTTCTTTAATTACGGCTATGGAAGTGGGACATGTTTTCAAATTGGGAACGCGTTATACAAATGTTTTTTCTGCTCATTATCGGGCTCAAGACGGAACTGAAAAGCCGATGATTATGGGCTGTTATGGGCTTGGCTTGAATCGCATTGTTGCTGCCCTTGTCGAACAGCACCACGATCAAAAAGGAATGTGTTGGCCCTACTCGGTTGCGCCTTATCAAATTCAAATCATTACGATTAATCAGCAAAATGCTGAAATGCAGAAAGCCGCTGACGAGGTTTATCATGATTTAACAAAGAATAGTTTCAGTTGTCTTTATGACGACCGCGATGAACGAGCGGGTGTTAAGTTCAATGATGCAGATCTTATTGGGACACCCATTCACGTTATTATTAGTGATCGAAACCTGTCTCAAGATCTGTTCGAAGTGAAGCTTAGAAAATCACAAGAATCCCATACAATTTCAAAAAAAGGTTTTCTTGATGAGATGAAATCGTTTTCTCGCCAACTTTTGCCTTAATTCTGCCAACTACACATCCTTAAAAAGATCTAACCACTGATGTCATATTTATAGGGAGTTATTTTATAACTTTAGAAAGATTAAATATTTTGCTAAAGTTATTAATATTTCATTTTAAAGTATTGACAAAGGATATTCAAAGTGGCACATTATCAACGGTTTTTTTACCCTTGCAAAAAGATCGGGAGTGTTAAACACGATGATCAAAACAGTAAAGGGAAATAAAAATTTTATTGTTAAAAAAGCTCTTATTATTTTTCTCGCCTTCCTATTAATAATCTTTCAATCCGATATTTCATACGCAGCTGATCCAGTTCAACCAACTACTCCTACAACGACGAGTATTATTACTACTACTCCAACAACGGCTTATTCAACTTCGGCAACTTCGTTTTCTCCAGTCCCAATTCGTACAATTTTTAGGCCAACTCCAACTACAGCGACAACAGTTTCGTCAGTTACATCTCCTACTTTAACTTCATCAACAACATCTGTTCCAGTTACTGTTCAGCAGCCTGAAATTCCAAGTGATACTTCTTTTTTACGGTCGACATTGACATTGAATCCTGTGACTACGACCAACGCGATAACGAGTTCGACAATTTCCACCTCAAATATTTTTCTTACATCCACGCCTCCTTCTGATACGACAAATGTGGCAGGAACTACAACAACAACAACAATTATTAATTCACCAAATACTTTGTCTACACCTTCAATCGATGTTGTGCCTCCATCAACAACTTCGACAACAACACCTCCAACAACTCCGTCAACGACGGGTAATACGACGACTACACCTCCAACAACTCCGTCAACGACGGGTAATACGACGACTACACCTCCAACAACTCCGTCAACGACAACAAGCAATCCGACAACAACGCCGCCAACAACTCCGTCAACGACGACGAGTAATCCAACAACAACGCCTCCAACAACTCCGTCAACGACGACTTTACCGACAACAACGCCGACACCACCTACAACAAATGGAACCGATCCTGATCATCAGACAGTTCCAAATATCCCAACAACCCCGACAATTCCAAACGTTCCTGATCCAAATACGATTTTGCCAACCACTAACAACAATTCATTTTTAGGGGATGCTTTTGGACGATTGCAACAAAATAATTCGAATGGAGGCGGGGGCGGAGGCGGTGGTGGTGGTGCATTTGAGGGCAGGCATGATACTCCAAATCCATCGGTCGCGAAAAATAGTTTTTCAGATAGAGATTTTGTAGGCGGCGGTATGGGCATTGGTCTGAAAATTTTGACACTGATATTTAAAGGTAAGAAACAAAAAGCCCAGATTCAAAAAGATATCTCTCAGACTGAAAACGGTGATACTGAAAAAGTATCCAATATAAATGAATTACAAAAAAACAAAAATGAGAAAAAGAAAAAGGCAAACAAATTAATTAAAAAATTAAATGCCGATCAAGAATCGAATAAAAAGCAAACGAAGAAGGAAGAATTAGAACAAGCCGGAATTGATACTGATGTAGATGACGTGGAATCAGCAATTAACGATGCTGTTAATAATGACCATAACAATACCAAACAATCACCGTTTCCACTCAATGTAGTTTCAGATTTATCGCCTGTTCACGAAATTCAATCCGTAAAAGAGCCGTCTTCATATATTTCTCAAATTCAGTCGCAAGGTGTTCAGTCAACTCCTTTAGTAGTTAAAAAGGTGTTTACTCCAACATCTAGCATATTCCGTACGGTAAAAGCTGTATTACCGGCAACGATTCACCAAATTCATCAAATTGCTTCTCCTGATGATGCCGGAACACATATTCAAGCGCTTGAATCGAATCGGGAGGATATCGATCAATGAAACCTATGAAACGAACAAAAAAAATTACTGCGTTAATGGCTTTATCCCTTTTTCTAATTCATCAAATATTTATTCCTATTGCTCAGGCCCAAACTACGTCTAGTGAGCAACAGGTGACAGCAACGATTAATGATCCGACCATTCCAATAGAACAAGTTAGCCAAGTGTCAGAATCGTCTGACGCTACACCATCTGTGGGAGATTTTTTATACAGCAGTCCTTTGTCTCAAGCGCAAGATTCGCAAGAAGCAGTCAATTCGGAAACCGAACAAATTCAACAAGAGCAAACATCGCAACAACAGAGTTTTGCCGACCAATCTTCTCTTTTATTGCAATCTAAAGATGAGCAGATTGCAGTTGCTTTTGTTGTCAATGATTTAAAAGCGGATGATTTGAAAACAATGGTTGGCAGAGATAATCCAGAAACTTTAATCATCGCCTTTCAAGATAAAGGTGAAATGAAATATTTGCTCTATTCAAGCGGCGGCGAAGCTGATATTCGTGCAGATAATCAAGTTGGAGATTTGGTCAATTATCTGGAATCCATGGGAGCAAGAGTGGTGCATTCCCATATTGAACACAATTATGACGGAGCTAGCACTTTAGATATTGACGAAACGAAAACCGAAGAAGGTGTATTTACATCTCAAGGAGCTTTTCTTTTTGGTCCCGACGGAAGAAGCTCTGAAAACATTGGATATGACGGCTTGATGAGCTGGATGAATAAAGCGCATACCCAACTTGATGAATCCAAAGTTCGTGATGCCGTCAATGACTTGATTGCTCGTGTCGATCAGACCAAAACTTTAGTTTCAGAAATGAATACGTTTCGTGAATCTGGAAGTATCGTTACCGATTCACGGATAACTGTAAACACGTCCAACGCCGTAAGCTCTATTGCCAATCTTGATGCGACTAGTACATATGGAGTTCTGGGAGGTTCTTCCGGAACGACAGTGCCATCGGCTTCTTCAAGAAATGATTTGCAATTGAATTATGCCAACCTTGCGCCTGGTCAATTTTCAGGGTTGACCATTCATCGCATTGACGGCAGTGCAATTGATTTATCTGCAATGTCGACTCTTTCATTTAAACTAAGAGGGTCAGTAAATAACATTGGTTTAAAAGTTGAGATTAAGTCCGGAGCGAATGTAGATACATTTTTTATTAACGGCGTCTCAACCACAGATCAAACTTACACAATTGATCTTTCACAACTAACTGTAAATAAAAGTTCAATTGATTCAATCAATTTTGTAACAGACGCTGGTATTGTTCCGGTTGCAACAGGTACGATTAACCTTACATTGGTGGGTGGATATGGCGTAGGAGATATAAAAGCTGATCCATTAAAACAAGATGGAGATGTTACTCGTCTTCCTAACCCTTGCAGAGTTGGACAGCCATGTGCAACCACAGCAGTAACCGATATGATTAATTCATTTTCAGTCGGTGGAGCGTCAGCTTCCTTAACGAACGAGGGGGAATTGGGTGCAACACTGCAATACAGCGGTCTCAGCACTACCGATGCGAATAATGTTGCGGGAATTAATTGGCAATATTCCTCTACAATTTGGCCCAGTGGTCGGACTTTTACATCAAGATCAAACTTGGTGTTTGGATTAAAAGGCGATGCCCAAAATGCACGTATGAAAATTACGGATACGCTAGGACATTCGGCTCAGATAAACATTACAGGCATCAATTCGTCTACGTTTACTTATTATTCGCTCTACATGAACGATCCTCTCTTAAATGTTCTTGATAAGACAAAGATCAAAGAAATTAATATTGAAGTGGATGGTGGACTCGCTGGCGGCGTAAGCGGAACGCTTGAAGTGAAATTAGCTCAAATTACTTCTGCGACGGCCTCATCTGGAACATTAACAGAACAAACTACAATTGATGCAAATACAGTTGAAGTTAGAACATTTTCTGTTGATCCAACCAAGGTAAGTTTAAAGGGTCAGCTCTTAACTCATATTCTCCAAGTCAAAAAAGATACGAGTTATGTTACTACTAATCATTTAACGCCGGTACTTACAGGAGATGGAGATTCTTTTGAAATTACTTCTTATCAGATCAACAATGGTATTGATAGCACCACCGTTGATAGCGTTGTCCTTCAGCGATCCTTTACAAGCAATCCAAATTTATTTGAAGTTTGGTCATTTGATGTGGTGGCTAATGCAAAGGGAGCATTGAAAAGTCATGTTCTTCAAGAAGCAATACCTGATGGAAATTCAATTATTTCTAGTATTTCTGTTAATACACCAGTGACTTTAATTTCAAATGTGACTGTTCAATCTGGCGGTGTAGATACTACTAATCTTGAAGGCGTTACAATTCAACGCGACCTTGGCTCCAATACATTTGAAATTTGGACTTATGATGTTGACATCGCGCAACCTCATAACAAAGGTGCTTTCAAAAGTCATGTCCAACAAAAACAAATAGGCTTAGCTTCCGATAAGACCTTTGACATCATTAATTATATGGATGCTGGTAACACAGTAGACATTACAAGAGGTTTAGTGGAGCAGAAAGATGTTTCCACAGTCGCCTCACCGAATACCTTTGACATTAAGACT